>Ga0207718_100196_pt1 | contig 69929 bp, 62 predicted proteins | sample A23M2SouthBayCA_FD_187749 | JGI IMG/M metagenome (GOLD analysis project Ga0207718, IMG submission 187749) | Aerobic enrichment media microbial communities from Eden Landing Ponds, California, USA - A23 M2 (SPAdes) | ecosystem: Environmental > Aquatic > Marine > Unclassified | place: Emeryville...
GGAATTCCCAACCAGAACCACCGTCCGCATATCCACCTCGGTCGGATCCGCCTCCGCCAGCGTCGTCATCCGAACCCACTCATCCGGCCGCCCAACCGCCGCCGCGAACACCACCGGCGTCTCCCCCGGCTGCTCCGCCCGCAGGATCGACAGAGCCTCGCCCAACTGCCAGGGCCGGCTCGAGGAACGCGGGTTGTAGAAGGCCATGGCGAAATCCGCCCTGGCCGCCAGCTGCAGCCGGTTCGCGATCACCGACCAGGGCTTGAGGTTATCCGAAAGCGAGATGGCGCAGAAGTCGTGCCCCAGGGGCGCTCCCACCCGGGCAGCCGCCGCCTGAAGCGCCGACACCCCCGGATGCACCTCAAACTCAACGTCCGCCCACTCCGGGCGTGCCTGGTGATCCAGCACCTCGCACAGGGCCGCCGCCATGGCAAAAATGCCCGGGTCGCCCCCGGACACCACCGCCACACGACGCCCTTCTGCAGCCAGGTCCAGCGCCTCGGCAGCCCGCTCCAGCTCCACCCGGTTGTCCGAGGGATGGCAGCGATGGCGCTCCGAGGCCAGCCGGTCCAGATAGGGCCCGTAGCCCACCAGATCCGTCGCCTGCTCGATCAGGTCCCGGGTCTCCGGCGTCACCCACTCCGGGCCGGCCGGGCCCACGCCGATCACGTCCAGCCGTTTCATACCCGCACCCCGGGGCCGGGAATCAGCACCATGGAGAAGTACGGCGCCTTGCCGTCCGGTGCCTCCACCAGCGGCATGACCCGCTCCTCCGGCATGCTCGCCTTCTCCACGTACCAGGCCCGCTCCTGGAGGCCCAGGTCCGTCACGATGCGTCGGAGCAGTGGCAGGTTGGTGCCCACCTTCATGATCACCGTGGCCCGTTCCGGATCAATGCTGGCCCGCAGGGCTTTCTCGTCCATGGTGCCCGGGATCACCCGCAGCTGGTCGTCGCGCATCATCAACGGATGCGGCAACAGGGCGCCGCCGGCCATCATGGCCCCAACTCCCGGCACCACCGTGCTCTCAAACCGGTCCTTGAGACGCAGGTAGATGTGCATGAAAGAGCCGTAGAAGAAGGCATCGCCTTCGTTGAGCACCGCAACAGAACGGCCGGCTTTCAGGTGCTGGGCAACAGCCTCGGCGGATTCCTCGAAGAAATCCTCGATCTGCTGGCGGTATTCCGGGCTGCCATGGGGAATCTCGTTGGTCACCGGGTAGACCAGGGGCAGTTCCTCGTGCTCATCGGTGATATGGGCCTCGCAGGAGGTCCGCGCCCGCCCGGGGCCGCTGCGTTTGCAGAAGTAGGCCACCACCGGGCATTCGGACAGGAGCCGTGCAGCCTTGAGGGTGATCAGTTCCGGATCGCCGGGGCCCGTGCTGATGCCGTAGAGATGGCCGTAACCGGCCGCGTCCTGTGGGATTGTGAGTGCATCATTCATGATGGTCATTCCGTTTCGCTGGCCAGGGCGTTCACGGCAGCCGCCGCCATGGCGCTGCCACCGCGGCGTCCGTAGACGGTGATAAAGGGGAGATCCGGGGTCGCCGCGAGGGCTTCCTTGCTTTCGGCGGCGCCGATGAACCCCACGGGAAAGCCGAGTATGGCGGCCGGGCGCGGAGCGCCGTTGGCCAGCCGGTTGAGCAGGTGGAAGAGGACCGTGGGGGCGTTGCCGATGGCCACCACGCTGCCCTCGAGGTGCTCATCCCAGAAGTCCACGGCGGCGGCGCTGCGGGTGTTGCCGATGGCAGCGGCGTGCTCGGGCACGCGTTCGTCCCGCAGGGGGCAGATGACGGCGTTGTTCGCGGGCAGGCGTTTACGGGTGACGCCGTGGGCGACCATTTCGCTGTCGCAGAGGATGGGGGCGCCGGCCTGCAGGGCGGTTTTCGCGGAAGCGGCGACGTCAGGGGACCAGCCCATGGCGTCGACAAGGTCGGTCATGCCGCAGGCGTGGATGAGGCGGACGGCGGTTTTTTCCAGGTCCGCGGGCACGGCAGCGAGGTCCGCTTCGTTGCGGATGGTGGCGAAGGAGGCGCGGTAGATGGCGGCGCCGTCCTTTTCGTAGTCATGGAGTTCGTCCATGGTCATTCCCTTCATCAATGTTCAGTACAGAAAACGTTGTCACCAGCTTTCAACTTATTTGCCGGTCAGGCATCGGGGAGTGTTCTCCGGGAATCGCTGTAAATACATCCCTGTACGCTGCTCTTCCGCCATCCCTGGCTCCAGAGCTTCCCGGAGAACACTCCCCGATACCTTCCGTTTAACCGCATAGTTATCGCCACGCCCATTGATCCCACCTCACGGCTTTATCCTTACCCCTCGTGCGACGAGCCACCAGGCGAGTATTCCAGTGGACACAGTCACCACCGGCAGTACCAGCAACATCCATCCACCGCCGGTGGTTCCCTCATCAAGCAGGCTGTACCGGAAGCCGTCCACGATGTAGACCATGGGGTTGGCCAGGGAGGCGGTATCCCAGGGGGCCGGGAGGCGGTTGATGGGGTAGAAGACGCCGCCGAGGTAGATCAGTGGCGTCAGCAGGAAGGTGGCGACGACGGAGGTGTCGTCGAAGCTGCGGGCGAAGATGCCGTTGAGCAGCCCCGCGAAGGAGAACAGCAGGGCGCTCATCACTGCTACCAGCAGACCAACGCCGGGGTGCTGGAGTTCGAGTTGGGTCATGGGCAGTGCCACCAGCAGTACCAGTGCCCCGGCCATGAGCCCGCGCAGGACGCCGGCGGTGGCGAAGCCGGCGACGATGAGCCAGGCGGGCATGGGGGCGACCAGCATTTCCTCGATGTGGCGCTGCAGCCGGGCGCCGAAGAAGGCCAGCGTGGTGTTGTTGTAGGCGTTGGTGACCACGGCGAAGAGCACCAGGCCGGGCATGAGGTAGTCGGCGTAGCTGGCGCCGCCGACTTGACCGAGGTCGCGGCCGACGAACTGCCCGAAGATGACCATGAAGAGGGTGGCTGTGACCACGGAGGGCAGCAGGTTCTGGATCCAGGAGCGCAGGAAGCGCCGCACCTGTTTGATCACCAGGCCCTGGTAGGCGTTCCAGAGGATGGTGGCGTTCATGGCTGGTCCTCCCCTTTGGGCTCGCCGCCTTCGAGAAGACGCAGGAAGCGGGCTTCGAGGCCCTGGTCGCCGGTGCCGCTGCCGGCGTCGGCGCCGAAGAGGCGTTCCGGTGTGTCGTTGGCGATCAGGCGGCCTTCCCGGAGCACGGCGACGGTCTGGCAGAGGTCGCGCATCTCCTCGAGGTAGTGGCTGCTCATCAGGATGGTGGTGCCGTTGGCATTGAGGTCCTGCAGCAGCGACCAGGTGTCGCGGCGGGCTTCCACGTCCAGCCCTGCCGTGGGTTCGTCGAGGATCAGCAGTTCCGGTTCGTGCACCAGGGCCCGGGCCAGCATCAGCCGACGTTTCATGCCGCCGGAAAGCCCCCAGGGTTTGCGGTCGGCGCGTTCCAGCAGGCCCACGCGCTCGAGGACCACCCGGGTACGTTCCCGGGCGCGGCGGCGCGGCAGGCCGTAGTACATGGCCTGGGTGGCGATGATCTCGTTAATGGGCTCGAAGCTGTTGAAGTTCACTTCCTGGGGCACCAGCCCCACCCGGCGACGGGCGGCCACGGGGTCGCGCTCCGGGTCATGGCCGAAGAGGCGCACCGAGCCGGTCTCGATCCGGACCAGCCCGGTCATCAGGCCGATCAGGGTACTCTTGCCGGCGCCGTTGGGGCCGAGCAGGCCCTGGAAGGCGCCGCGTTCGACGCTCAGGTCCACGCCATCCAGCGCCGCCTGGCCGCCCTTATAGGTCTTGCGCAGTCCCTGGAGATCAATGGCCGCGGTCATGCCACCTCCTCGGCAAAGCCGATGAGTTCGCCCTGGCGGCTCACGCCGCACACGCTCAGGTGATGATCGCCGGGCAGGTAGTCGCGCATCCGGGCCAGGCCCATCCCCGCGATACGGTCGCCCAGGGGAACCCCCGCTTTCTGGCAGGCTTCGAGGGCTTCGATGCTGGTGTTGGCCGTGCGGATCCAGTCAGCCAGCCCCGCTTCGGCACCGACTGCAACGGCCTGCTCCGCAATAAAGTCGAAATCAATAGCACAGCGCTGGCTGTGGGTGTCCGGCTCGCCGGCGGCGAACTTGCTGAGCTTGCCGAAGCCGCTGGCCAGCGTCACGCGTGGCAATGGGTGCTTTTTCAGGTACTTGAGCAGGGCCCCGAACATGTCGCCCATCTCCACGATGGCGCCTTCCTCGAGCCCGAAACGCGAGCGGGCGAAGGATTCGCTGGTGCCGCCGGTGCAGCCAGCGATATGGGTCAGGCCGTTGGCGCGGGCCACATCCACGGACTGGTGGATGGAGGCGATGAAGGCGGAGCAGGAGAAAGGTCGTACAATTCCAGTGGTGCCGAGAACGGAGAGGCCGCCCAGGATCCCAAGTTTCCCATTCATGGTATTCCGGGCGATGGCCTCGCCGTCGTCGATGCCCACGGTTACGCTGAAGCCACCCGCAAACCCCGTTTCAGCCGCGATGGCCTCCAGATGCTCGGTGATCAACCGCCGCGGCACCGGATTGATGGCCGGCTCGCCCACGGGCACGGGCAGCCCTGATCGAGTCACGGTTCCAACCCCCTCGCCGGCCCGGAATACCACGCCGGTCTCACCGGTCAGTTCCAGGCGGACCCAGAGCCGGGCGCCGTGGGTGGCGTCCGGGTCATCCCCGGCATCCTTGATAACCCCCGCCGTAGCGCTGGTGCCGGTCACCGCGAGGTCCTCGATGGTCATCGCCGGTTCCTGGCCCCGGGGCAGATGGATGCGCACGCACCGGTCCTCGCCCCCCGCCAGCAGGGCGCGCGCTGCCGCCACCGAGGCAGCCGTGGCACAGGCTCCCGTTGAGAGACCCTGACGGAGGGGACCGTTATGTTCCGGGGTTTCGGGACGCATGGTGGCTCAAGCCCTGAGCGCTCCACCGCCGTGCCACCCGCACTGACGATGCTGTTCCCCTGGGCCGGTCTCCGGACTCATGCTGGAACCTGAGCGGTTCGGGCGGATCGCCTTCCCATGATGGCACCATCACAGTGGCGGGGATGATCCGCGCCCAGCATTCACCGTTGCGGGGGCAGTCCCGGAGTCGCACCGGGTTCCCGTTTCAGCCGGTCATCCGAACGGACGCCGACCACCCAGGGACGAAAGAGGAGCAAATCCTAGAGGATCGGGGTCCCCTGGTCAAATCGCCACCAGCATGCCTGAGCTTTGACTTTCCTCAAACCTTCCCCTAGCCTCCCCGCTGCTTCGGTCAGCACTCCCGTTGGAGTGCGAGGGAACCCGGTGAGATTCCGGGACTGACGCGCAGCGGTATTGGGGAACAAGGATCACAGGGGGTCACCCCGGGCACTGTCCGAACCGGATGGGAAGCCGTGATCCAAGGCCAGCGCCAGCTATTGGCGCCCGCCCCTGAGTCCGAAGACCTGCCGAAGCCCGGCCCGTGACACAGATGGGCCGGAAGCCGAGCCTTCGCGACTGAGGTGTTCGGGCCGCCAACGGACCGGTGTTACAACCGCTGCCCCGCCTGCCGGCCTGTCCCGCGTGAGGGCTCCATCACTAATGGATTCAGTGTTGGAGACCTTGTATGAAACGACTGTTTGTATTCCTGATCCTGTTATTCCCGTTTGCCGCTGCCGCAGTGGATCACCGCATGGCCCTGGATGAACTGGTAGTCCAGGGGTCCGCCCTTGAGGAAACCCTGCCCTCGGAGCTTTCCGCCTACGGCGCCGACCTGGAAGTGATCGAGGGGGAGCAGCTTGAACAGACCGGCGTCAGCGATGTCGGACAGGCCCTCCAGGGCAGTGTCCCCGGCCTCTACCTCAACCCCAGGACCGGCCGCGGCGACTACTCGGACATTTCCATCCAGGGCTCGCGCAGCCAGGACGTGCTCTGGCTGGTGGACGGCGTGCGCATCAACAACCGGCTCTTTGGCGGCACCTCGCCACTGGATTCCATCAGTACCCACATGATCGAGCGCATCGAGGTACTCAAGGGCGGCCAGGGGCTGTTCTACGGCACCCAGGCCGTGGCTGGTGTGGTGAACATTGTACTGCGCCGCCCCTCGGAGGAGTCGGAAGGGAACCTAACCGGCGCCGTGGGCACCCTGGGCGACCGGCGCCTGGCCGGGCATGTGAGTGACGGCAATGAACACGGCCGCTGGCTGGTGTTCGGGGAACACGACCACTCCGATGGCTACCGGCCCTACCGTAACGACGCCTGGCAGGCGAACGCCCGACGCCAGCAGCGGGGGTTCAGCCGGCGCTCCTATGGGGGGCGGTACAGGCTCGATGCCGGTAAGGGCAAGTCCCTGAACGCCCTTTTCCTGCGCAACGACGTGGAAGCGGATTACCCGCGACCGGCGGACAATTTCAAAAGCGTCAATGACCGCGACGAGCACATCATCTCCCTCAAGTGGGACCACCAGGTCACCGAACAGAGCGGCTATTTCATAAAAACCTATTTCCACGACTGGTGGACGGACTACACGCGCCTCGGCATGGACACGGACGGCAACGTGTCCATCATCGACGACCGCAGTGAGTGGGGTTTCGAGGATTACGGGGTGAACGTAACCGGCCGGCACATCCTCGACGGCGGCTCGGAGCTGCTGGCGGGCATCGATTACCAGCGCTACCGCGGCAAGGACGAGGTCGTCGACATTGCCAGCCGTTCCGAGGCCGTCACCGCCGGCTTCGTCCAGGTGCGCCCGAAGCTCGCCTTCTCACCCAGCACCCACCTGGCCATCGGGGCGCGCTACAACCACGCGGAGTTCGGCGGCAGCCACAGCATCTGGAACCTCAGCCTCGGCCAGCCCCTGCCCGCTGGGCTGGAGCTGCAGGCCAGCCTGGGCACCAACTTCCGCCTGCCAACGGCGGACGAACTCTTCCGGGTCACCGATGACGGTGCCAACGGCAATGAAAACCTGGAGCCGGAGCAGAGCCTGAACGCCAACCTGACGGTCAGCGGCCCCCTGGGGCAATCGATCCAGTGGCGCCTGGGCGGTTTCTACAGGGAGATTGAGGACCTGATCGGACGCAGGAACGGGCGTTTCGTCAACACCGCTGACACCACCCGTGTCCGTGGTGGCGAAGCGGGACTGCGTATCGACGGGGGGCATGGCTGGAAATTCTCCATCAATGCGACCTACGCCCGGGCACGCAACAAGGGCGCCTCCGGGCAGATCGATGACATCCCCGAATGGTACGCCAACGCCTCCCTGGGCTGGGAAGGCAACAGCCGGGGCTGGCAGCTCAATGCGCGCCACACCGGCGACATGGCCACTACGCTGGAGGACTTCGGCCAGCAGAGCTATGGCAATCGCACGCTGTTCGATGCCAGCGCCTGGCTGGAATTCGGCGCTAACGGGGCCAACCGGCTCACCCTGAGGCTGGAGAACCTGACCGACAGGGAGTACGCCAACGGCATCAGCCAATCCGCCACCCCAGACGACGATCCGTTCCGCTACGAGACCCTGGGCCCGCCCCGCAACGCCCAGCTTGAATACAGCCGGAGCTTCTGATGCCAGGCCAGCTGAAGAAACGGATCCTGCGCTGGCTGATCCCGGTGCACCGCTACCTCGGGCTGACCATGAGCCTGGTCCTGCTGCTGTGGTTCGCCTCAGGCATCGTCATGATGTTCGAGGGCTACCCCCGCACGCCGGACAGCGAACGCATGGGGTGGCTCTCGCCGATGGACCCCGGAAGGATTGAAGTCAGCCCCTCCCGGGCCCTGTCCGAGCTGGGTCTGGAAGACCCCGACGCGCTGCGGATCAACCAGCCTGGTGACCGCCCCCGCCTCCATGCGATGGATGACGAAGGGCAATGGCACAGCGCCTTTGCCGACACCGGCGAACCCGCCCCGCCACTGGACCAGGACCAGGCGAGGGAGCGGGCCAGGCTCCTGTCCGGCGCGGACGTGGCCTCAATCACGCTGCTGGAGGGCCCGGACCAGTGGACCGTCAACAATCACGTTGAGGCGCCGGCACCACTGTGGCGGGTAGCGCTGGCGGATGAGGCCGGCACCCAGCTCTACCTCTCACGCCCCACCGGCGAAGTCATCCACAACACCACCTTTCATGAACGTGCCTGGGGTTACGCCGGCCCAGTGATCCACTGGATCTACCCCACCCAGTTGCGGGAACTGAGCGGCATCTGGCGCCAGGTGGTGCTCTGGCTTGCCGGTATCGGCACCCTCGCCTGTCTCAGCGGCGTGTTGCTGGGGCTCATGCTGATGCGTCGCAATAAACGCCGGGGCGGTGTGAGCCCCTTCCGGGGCTGGTTCCGGTGGCACCATTACCTGGGGCTGGTCTTCGGGGTGCTGGCCACCACCTGGGTCTTCAGCGGGCTGCTCTCCATGAGTCCCTTCCAATGGACCTCGGCCGACCGGGATTCCTCAATTGGGCAGCACCTGGGCACGAAAAGCCCGCAATCCCATGACAAGGCCCATGCCCTTTCTGCAACCAACATGCTCGCGGGAACCACGCCCCATGAACTGACGCTGCACCGGTTCCATGGCGAGCCCTATTACCTGGCCAAGGACGCCACGGGCAGCAAACGCCTCTACCCCGCCCAGCCGCGGGCAAGCAATCCGGTAAAGAGCGGCAGACTGCCCCGGGAAAGCGTCAGGGAGGCCGCAGCTGCAGGCGCAGGCGAGCTGGTCGCCTTCCACGAACAGCACGCGTACGACGCCTACTACTATTCGGGCCGTGCCACACGCATCGGCCGGGATGCGCCCACCCTGCCGATCTATCGCGCGGATTACCGGGATGGCGCACGCCTTTACATCAACCCGGCCACCGGCAGTGTACTGCAGTACTCGACACCACTGACCCGGCTCAACCGCTGGCTTTACAACGGCCTACACAGCCTGGACTTCCCGGCATTGAACCCCGGCGGTCTGTTCTGGTACGTGCTGGTTCTTGTCCTGATGACCGGCGGTACCCTGCTGTGTCTGAGCGGCACCTGGCTGTCGATCCGTTACCTCCGCCGGCGGCGTAAAGCGTGAGGGTGACCACAGCGCCATCACCCAATGGTCAGATGGCGCTATTCATTCACGGGCTTCCACGCTAAAATGCCGTTTTCACTCATGAAACGGCCAGAGACCGCCCATGGCGCAGAGCGGCAACCAGGAATCCGGCGAGTTCTCCATCGACCAGCTGGCACGTGCCAGCGGCATGACAGTCCGCAATATCCGGGTATACCAGGAGCGGGGGCTGATACCGCCCCCCGAACGCCGTGGGCGCAAGGGCATCTACAGCGAGACCCACCTCTCCAGGCTGCGCATCATCGGCCGGCTTCTGGAGCGCGGCTATACGCTCAACAACATCGCCGAGCTGGTGGAAAGCTGGGAAAGCGGCAACGGCATCGAGCACATCCTGGGGCTTGAGAAGGCCGTGGTCAGCCCCTGGTCGGATGAGCTGCCCGAGTTCCTGACCAAGCGCGAACTGGTGCAGCGCTTTGGCAGCATCTTCATGGGCCGTGCGCTCAAGCGCGCTGAGGAGCTGGAGCTGATCATCCCCGAGGGGCGGCGCTACCGCATTCCCAGCCCGCGCATCCTGCACGCCGGCTCGGAACTGGCCAAAACCGGCATCCCGCTTGAAGACATGCTCGATGTGGTGGCCTACCTGCGCCACAACGTCGAGCAGGCGGCGGAGGAGATGGTCAAGCTGGTGGAGCGCCACATCTTCAGCCGTTACGGCCAGCACATGCCCCCGCCCGGCGAATCTGAGGAGCTCGCGCAGCTCATATGGCGCCTGCGGCCACTGGTGGAAATGGCCGTTCTGCCAGAGGTGGCCCGGGCCATGCAGAAGGCCGCAGACCGCCACCTGGGCGACCGGCTGGCGTACATCCTGGATCACCTCAACCTGCCGGAATCCCAGGACAACTCCGGCTGAGTCACCCCCTGTCGACCCCGCGATTGGCCTCCGTGACGCCACTCCCCGTCACATCAGCCTTGTTGCACCCCCGAATACTGTTACATTGAGCATTGTGACTTTCATCAATGTCAGACTGATGAAAGCTGACAACCATCAAGGGGAGGGCCGCCATGACAGCCGCAACCGCAGCCAAAGAACACGCAACCGACGAGAGCATCCAGGGCCCGGGCGACGACGGCATGGTAATGCCCGAGCGTCGGGATCTGCATTTCCTGCCGCCGAAGGAGCGCATCCACGACTGGCATGCCCAGGGGCCGCACATGACGCAGTTCATGAATGCCCTCTCCCTGTTCTTCCCGGCCGGCGAGCGGCTGTTCATCGACGCCCTGCGCTCCTACCGTGACCAGATCCCGGATCCGGACCTGAAGAAGGCCGCCACCGCCTTCATCGGCCAGGAAGCCATGCACAGCCGTGAACACATCGAGTACAACAAGCTGATGCAGGAGGAAGGGCTTCCGGCGGATAAGCTGGACGCTTTCGTCTGGTCACTGCTGGACTTCCTCAAGGAGCGCACCCCCAAGAGCATGCCGCTCAACGCCACCATCGCTCTGGAGCACTTCACTGCGCTCATGGGCGGATTCCTGCTGGACCATCCTGAGGTGATGGAAGGCTCGCAGGATGATTACCTGCGGATGTGGCAATGGCACGCCATGGAGGAAGTCGAGCACAAGGCGGTCTGTTTTGATGTATGGGAGAAATGCGTCGGCCGTGGTCCAAGCGCCTATCTCAAGCGCGCCTTCGGCATGACCGCCGCCACCGCCATCTTCTGGCCACTGGTCGTGGGTTTCTACTTCCAGATGGTGAGCAACAGCGAAGCCTGCCGTAAGGAAGGCTGGCGCGGCCACCTGACCGTGCTCAACACCCTGCTCGGCAAGCCGGGTGTACTGCGCCGCCAGATTCCGGAGTGGCTGGAGTACTTCAAGTACAGTTTCCACCCCTGGCAGCAGAACAACAGCCACCACATTGCGCACCTGAACGAACTGGCGGAAGAAGCCGAGGAAGCCTATCAGAAGGCGATGGCCGGAGAAGGCCACCATCACCACACCCATCACTGATCTTCGGGACTGCAAGAGCTCCCCAACCCCTTGGCCCGGTTCGTCCGGGCCTTTTTATGGTTCTCCGCAGATCAGCCAACTGCCATACCAACCCAGGCGCACCAAAACCACTCTTTCAGCATTCACCCAGTCGTATCCGCATTATTGAGCCGGGGCAGAATGTCGTCTTTCACGGTCTTGAGGGCTGCGTAGAGCTCCGGGACATCGATATGGGTTGTCAGCCGTAATTCATAGCCGTCCCGTCGGGTAATCACAAAGATCAGACCAGGCGTTAACCACCAGAGGACACGATGGATTCGAAGGTCGCCACACTGGGTCAGGTCAACGCTGTGAGCTTCGTGCTCGAGGTTAATTTGAAGCACACCGTCGTCCTGCAGGACCAGCAGGGGGTGCGATAAATCCCGATCTCCATTCAAGTGGCTTACTGTTTCAGGAAGCCTTCTCAAGATCTGGTTGCTGCCCGCCAGAATCAGAAGGGTAACCACGGAAAAACCGTTTGGTAGAGAGCCAGGTCCAATGATGATAACGACTGCGGCCAACACCATTATGGGAACAAACCATCTCACGGCACGATACCAGGGTGCGGTAAGGAGTTTATGGGCATACGTGGATGGAGTGACCGGTTGAATTTCCGGCGCATCAGAAGTCATTCAGTTACCTGCCCTTTGAATCGCTGCAGGATCTCGGAGTCAATCCTGCTCTCTTCAAGATTTTTCGCGGAGACCATGGCGCCCACAAACAGGAATGCACAGACAGTAGCAGCATTCCCGCTCTGCCCCTGCCTGAAAACCTTATAAAGACCGGCCGCCGAGAGACTGGGTATGCCGGCCTTTGCCGCCACGTCGTTGAACGCCGATACGAACTCCTTTTTCGCCACGAGCTCTTCATTCGACAGAGACCAGATGCCCCACATCGGATTGACGAGAATGGATGAGCGCTTCTGGCGCAGTTTCATCTGCAGAACCTGAGGTAAGGTTTGCCAGTGACGGTTGATTTCTCGCTCCTCACGACGACCCAGGTGCCTATATAGAATCAGACCGGTAAGCGCCTTGAGTGCTTCCTGATCGCTAACGGCACGGATGTGCGTACGAGGAATCTCGACAATGGCGGCGAGGGCATTGACTTTGCCCCTGAGCGTACCCGGTAAGGTGTAAGGAAGGTTTTGCTGATCGGGCATGGCGGGGTCCCTCCGTTCTTGCGCGTTTGAATCCATTCAGACGAACCAAGATTAGACCAGATTTGCCCCAAGAGCTCAAACGCACTATTCCGTTCCGTAGCCAAACCAAGTGCCACAAGGGCCTCCAGAACCGAGGCCACTTCGCCAACGGGGTTGCGTTTGAAGCAGGTGGCCAAGGACTCGGCGCTGTAGGGACTGCAATAGCTCCCCTAGCCGGACGCGGCCACGAACCCCTTCAGCCGCTGATCAACAATGGTCTCGGCCTCGTTCATGATGCGTTCCAGAAGGGTCGCGCAGTCCGGGATGTCGTGGATCAGGCCGGCGACCATGCCGCAGCTCCAGGCCGCCGCATCCATTTCGCCCTCCTGCAGCACCTTGCGGCCCTGGGCACCGGTGACCAGATGGCGGATATCGTCGATGGCGATATCTTTTCCCTTGTCCGCTTCAATGGCCTGGATCGACTCGACGGCCGCATTGCTCATCACCCTTTCGGTATTACGCAGGTTGCGCATGATCAACCGGGTCTGGCGCTCGTCCGACTCCAGCAGGGCCTGCTTGACGTTGTCATGGACCGGCGCGTCGGTCGTGGCGATAAAGCGCGTGCCCATGTTCATGCCCTCGGCGCCCAGTGCCATGGCCGCCACCAGGCTGCGCCCGTCCGCCATGCCGCCGGAAGCCACGAAGGGAATGGTCAGTTCCTCGGCGGCCCGGGGAAGCAGGATGAAGTTCGGGATGTCGTCCTCACCGGGATGGCCACCGCATTCAAAGCCGTCCACGCTGACCGCATCACAGCCGATCCACTGCGCCTTCAGGGCGTGGCGTACGGACGTGCACTTGTGGATGACCTTGATACCGGCCTCCTGCAGCCGCGCCAGGTAGGGCTCCGGGCTGCGCCCGGCGGTTTCCACCACGGTCACACCGCCGTCGATGATGGCCTGGATGTATTCCTCGTAGGGCGGCTCCTTGAAGCTCGGCAGAAAGGTCAAGTTAACGCCGAAAGGCTTGTCCGTTAGGGACTGGCACTCGGCGATTTCCCGGGCCAGGTCCTCGGGGGTCGGCTGGGTCAGCGCGGTGATGATGCCCAGGCCGCCGGCATTGGAAACGGCAGCGGCCAGTTGCGCGAAGCCCACATGGTGCATGCCGCCCTGGATAATGGGCCGCTCGATCCCGAACAGCGTCGTGATGCGTGTTTTCATCGGGGAACCTTTATCTCGTGCATGGAAGGAGGGCCGCGTTCACGGCCCCGGCGTTACGCCTACATATTCGGATAGTTGGGGCCACCGCCCCCTTCCGGGACCACCCACTGGATGTTCTGGGCCGGGTCCTTGATGTCGCAGGTCTTGCAGTGGATGCAGTTCTGCGCGTTGATCTGGAACTTTTTGCCGCTGCCGTCCTCGGCATCGACCACCTCGTACACGCCCACAGGGCAGTAGCGCTGCGCCGGCTCGTCGTAGGTCGGCAGGTTGTCGCGGATCGGCACCTCCGAGTCCTTGAGCTTCAGATGACAGGGCTGGTCCTCTTCGTGGTTGGTGTTCGACATGAACGCCGAGGACAGCCGGTCGAAGGTCAGGCTGTTGTCCGGTTTCGGGTAGTCGATCTTCTTACACTCAGCGGCCGGTTTGAGTGCGGCGTAGTCCGGCGTGGTGTCGTGGAAGGTGATCGGCAGGGGCCGGCGCAGGATGTTCTGCTCCAGGTAGGCAATGCCGCCACCGATGACGGTGCCGAACTTGTGCATGGCCGGGCTGAAGTTGCGCTCGGCGCACAGCTCCTTGAAGAGCCAGCTGTTCTCGAATTTTTCGGCAAAGCTGGTGAGGTCATCCCCGCCTTCGGAGCCTTTCTGGATGGCCTCGAACACCGTCTCGGCACCGAGCATGCCGGACTTCATGGCGGTGTGCGAGCCCTTGATCTTGGACGAGTTCAGCGTGCCGGCGTCGCAGCCCAGCAGCAGCCCGCCCGGGAAGCTCATCTTCGGCAGGCTGTTGTAGCCGCCCTTGGTGATCGCCCGTGCGCCGTAGGACACGCGCTTGCCGCCTTCCAGGTGCTGCTTGATGGTCGGATGGGTCTTCATCCGCTGGAATTCCTCGAACGGCGAGACATAGGGGTTGGAGTAGGACAGGTCGGTGATCAGCCCCACATAGACCTGGCCGTTCTCGAGGTGGTAAAGGAAGCCACCCCCGGTGGAGCCGCTCTCGGACAGCGGCCAGCCGGCGGTGTGCACCACCAGCCCCGGCTCGTGCTTCGCCGGGTCGATGTCCCACAGCTCCTTGATGCCGAGGCCGTAGTGCTGCGGGTCCTTGCCCTCGTCCAGGCTGAACTGCTGCAGCAGCTCCTTGCCCAGGTGGCCGCGGCAGCCCTCGCTGAACAGCGTGTAGCGGGCACGCAGCTCCATGGGCGGCATGTAGCCGTCCTTCTGGTTGCCCTCGCTGTCGACACCGAACTCACCGGTAAGGATGCCCTTGACCACGCCGTCCTCGTAGAGGACCTCGGCGGCCGGGAAGCCGGGGTAGATCTCCACACCCAGCTGCTCGGCCTGCTCGCCCAGCCAGCGGCACAGGTTGGCCAGGCTGATGATGTAGTTGCCGTGGTTGTGCATGTTCTTCGGCACAAAGGCGTTGGGGGCCCTGCGGGCGCCCTCGGGACCCCGCAGGAAGTAGATGTCATCCCGGGTGACCGGCGTGTTCAGCGGCGCCCCGCGCTCCTTCCAGTCGGGGAAGAGCTCATTGAGGCTGGTGGGCTCGAAAACGGTGCCGGCGATGATGTGGGCCCCGACCTCGGAGCCTTTCTCGACAACACAGACGGTCAGTTCCTGCTCCGCCTCGTTGGCCAGCTGTTGGATGCGGCAGGCCGCTGAAAGGCCCGCCGGGCCCGCCCCCACGATCAGGACGTCAAACTCCATCGATTCGCGTTCCACGATAGTCTCCTCTGTTACAGCTGAAGGGCCCGTACTTCCAGGAACTCCTCGAGCCCCCACTTGCCGAATTCCCGCCCGATGCCCGAGTGGCCAAAGCCACCGAAGGGGGCCTTCGGGTTAAAGGCGCCACCGTTGACGAACACCTGGCCGGTACGCAGCTCCCCGGCGATCCGCTTCGCCCTGTCGGCATCCCCGGACCAGACGGCACCGGACAGGCCATAGGGCGTGCCATTGGCAATACGGACCGCCTCCTGTTCGTCGGAATAGGGAATCACGCAGAGCACGGGCCCGAAGATTTCCTCCTGGGCGATCCGGCTTTCGGGGTCGACGTTGCCGAAGACCGTGGGCCGGACGAAGTAGCCCTGGTCCAGGCCTTCCGGGGCCTCGGCGCCACCGGTGACCAGCTTGGCCCCTTCCTCAATGCCCAGCCGGATGTACTGGAACACCCTGTCGCGCTGCTCGGCCGACGCCAGCGGGCCAAGCCGCGTGCCCTCGTCCAGCGGATTGCCCGGGGTCATCTTGGCAACGGCTTCCGCCGCCAGTTCACAGGCCTGGTCGTGCATTTCCTGCGGCACCAGCATGCGGGTCAGGGCCGTGCAGGTCTGGCCCGAGTTGAGCAGGCAGTTGTTCACGGTCCCCTTCACGGCGGCCTTCAGGTCCGCGTCGGGCAGGATCACGGAGGCCGACTTGCCACCCAGTTCCAGGGCAAAACGCTTGAAGTCGTCGGCGGCGGCGTGAGCCACCCGGTGCCCGGTCTGCGGCGAGCCGGTGAAGGACAGCATGTTGACCGCCGGATGCCGGATCAGGGTATCGCCCACTTCTTCCCCCAGGCCACAGACCATGTTGAAGACACCCTTGGGCAGGTCGGTGCCCTCCAGGATCTCGGCCAGGATGAAGGCACTGCCCGGGGCGATCTCGCTGGGCTTGAGTACCACCGTGCAGCCGGCCGCCAGGGCCGGGACCACTTTCAGCATGACCTGGTGCAGGGGGTAGTTCCAGGGCGTGATGCACCCCACAACCCCGACCGGGGCGTACTGGACCTCGGAATTGCCCACCTGTTCCGTGAACGCATACTCCGGCAGCAGTTCGACGTAGGACTGGGTGGTGGCAATGGGCATCCCGGCCTGGATCTGGCCGGCCAGTTTCGCTGGCATCCCCACCTCGCGGGAAACGGTTTCTGCGATCTCCGGGGCCCTGGTATTCAATCCCTCCAGCAGCTGCTTCAGGACCGCCAGACGCTCTTCCGGGGTGGTGCGGGACCAGCTGTCGAACGCCTGCTGTGCCGCCTCGACGGCACGCTCCATTTCACTCCGGCCGGCAGCCGGCACTCCCGCCATCACCTCGCCGGTCGCCGCCTCATGAACCTCAAGGGTCCCGCCGCTCCAGTCTTCCCATTCACCGTTGATGTAGAGCTTGTTCAGGTTCTTCATGACCGTTTCCTCCTCGGGGCGTTACTCAAAGACGATAACGCCGCGTGCGTTCTTTCCCGCGACCATGTCGTCGAAGGCCTCGGGGGCCTGCTCAATGGCGTAGGTCTGGGTGATGAGTTCATCGAGCTTGAGCTTGCCGGCCTCGTAAAGCGCCAGGATACGGGGGAAGTCATACTGGGGCCGGGCGGAGCCCAGCCAGCTTCCCTTCAGTGTGCGCTCATCGGCCGGCAGGGAGAGCGTGCCGATCTCGGTCCTGTCACTCGGGTCGGCAACGCCCACCACGACCGCCGTTCCGCCACGGGCAAGGCACCGGTACGCCTGGGCGACCACTGCCCCCGCTCCGACGCACTCAAAGGCATAGTCCACGCCGCCGGTAAGTTTCTTCACCGCCTTGCCGGCATCCTCGACCTCGTTGATGTTCACTGTGTGGGTCGCGCCGAAGGCCCTGGCCCGCTCAAGCTTCGACTCGCTGTTGTCCACCGCAACGATCATTTCCGCACCCGCGGTATCACAACCCTGAACCGCGTTGAGCCCGACACCGCCGATGCCAAAGACCGCGGCGCGGGAGCCGGGCTCCAGCCGGGCCGTATTGAATACCGCCCCGACCCCGGTCATCACGGCACACCCGACCAGTGCGGCATTCTGGAGCGGCACGCCCTCCTCGATGCGCACCGCGTTGTCCACGTGCAGGGTGGCGTACTCCGCCATCACACCACAGGCACCGAACACGTTCAGGTCATTGCCCTGTGAATCGGTGGTACGGACCGTGCCGTCCGGCAGCGTGAACATGGCCTGCTGTGCCTTCTCGCAGAGAACGGGGCGGCCGCGCACGCACTGGCGGCACTTACCGCACATTGAAACGAAGGTGCTGGCCACATGGTCGCCCTCCTTGAAGTCAGTCACGCCTTCGCCGACCTCGATCACGACACCGGCGGCTTCGTGACCCAAAACCAGGGGCGGAGGGTACTGGATCTTGCCGGTCGCGGCGGAAAGATCACTGTGGCACACCCCGCAGGCCGCCACCTTGATGGTGATCTCATTGCGCTTGGGCGCTGCAACCCGGATGGTTTCCACCGTTATGGGTTCATCCCAGGCCCGACAGACCGCTGCTTTTGCTTCTCGTTCCATAGTCCGATTTCCTTGTTCCTGTTCGCTTGATCGGGCCCGACCAGGGCCTGCCGTGCTCTAGAAGCTGGCGTCCGCCATGGTCAGGGCCGTGGTGTCGACCTCGGCCAGCAGGCCGGACAGCGATGTCACACGTGGCAGTTCGTAGCGGGCGAAGTAGTCACAGGCCTTGAGCTTGCCGTGGTAGAACGCCTCCGTCCGGGGACCACCCTCGGTAATGCCAGACTGGGCCAGCAGGGCCTGGCGCAGCCACATCCAACCGACCACAACGTGGCCCATGGCCTCCAGATAGAGCGAGGCGTTGGCCAGGGCCCTTTCGGTTTCCCCCGCTTCCCGGACCCTGTTGATCGCATCCGTGGCGGTATTGAGACGGGCAACCGCCGCCTCCAGCCGCTCGGCGTTGTCCGCCAGCTCGCGTTCCCGGCGCGCCTCGCTGATGGTGCGGTCAATCCGGTCCATCAGGGCGCGGTAATAGCGCCCTTCGGCCATGATCACCTTGCGCCCGAGCAGGTCCAGGCCCTGGATCCCGTGGGTTCCCTCGTGGATGGGATTGAGCCGGTTGTCCCGATAGAACTGCTCCACTGGATAGTCCCGCGTGTAGCCGTAACCCCCGAGCACCTGGATCGCGAGACTGTTGGCCTCCTGGCAGAACTGCGACGGCCACGACTTGATCAACGGTGTCAGCAGGTCCAGCAGGCCCGCCGCCTCTTCGCGTTGGGTGTTGTCCTCGGCATGGCGCTTGTCGTCCACCAGCCGGGCGCCTTCAAGGCACAGTGCCAGCCCGCCTTCCACATAGGCTTTCTGGGCCAGCAGCATGCGGCGGATATCCGCGTGACGGATCAGCGGCACCGGATCCGATTCGGGGTCCTTATTGCCCAGCGGTCGGCCCTGGCGACGCTCGCGGGCATAGTCCAGTGCGTGCAGGTAGCCGGTGTAGCCAAGCATTACCGAGCCGAGGCCAACCCCGATCCGCGCCTCGTTCATCATGTGGAACATCGCCGCCAGCCCCTTGTTGGGCTCGCCGACGAGATAGCCCACGGCCCCTTCGTTCTCACCGAAGTTGAGCATGGTGGAGGTGGTGCCGCGGTAGCCCATCTTGTGGATCAGGCCGGCCAGGGCCACGTCGTTGCGTTCCCCGGTGGTGCCGTCGTCATTGACGAGGTACTTGGGCACCAGGAACAGCGAGATCCCCTTAACGCCGGGCGGCGCGTCCGGCAGGCGCGCCAGCACCATGTGGACGATGTTCTCGCTGAGCTCGTGGTCGCCCCCGGAGATAAAGACCTTGTTGCCCTTGAGCCGGTAACTGCCGTCGTCCTGCGGCGTGGCACGGGTGCGCAGGTCGCCCAGGGAAGAACCGGCATGGGGCTCGGTCAGGCACATGGTCCCGAAGAACCGGCCCGCGATCATGGGGTCGGCGTAGCGGGCCTTCTGGGCCTCCGAGCCGTGGGCCAGGATCAGGTTGGCGGCCGCCATGGTCAGCCCGGCGTACCCCTGGGTGCCCACGTTGGCCCCCTTCAGGAGGCCGACACACATCTGGGCCACGCTCGCGGGCAGCTGCATGCCGCCGCGCTCATAGTCCTGGCCGGCCGCCATCAGCCCGGTCTCACCCAGGACATCGAGCGCCTGCTTGACCTCCGGGCGCATCACTACACGCCCGTTCTCGAAGGTTGGCTCTTCCTCGTCCACCAGGCGGGCGTGCGGGGCAAACTCCTCCGCCGCCACCCGCAGCGCCAGGTCCAGGGCCGCCTGCAGCGTTTCCGGGCTGTGGTCGGCGTAGCGCTCATGGGCCAGCAGCTCCTCCGTGCGATGGAGGTCAAACAGCTGGAACGCCAGGTCCTCGGTGTTGATGATGTGCTGATCCATGGAACCCCCGGTTCAGACGACCTCGAACAGGCCGGCGGCGCCCTGGCCACCCCCAACGCACATGGTCACCACCACGTACTTGGCACCACGCCGCTTGCCCTCGATCAGGGCGTGGCCGGTCAGGCGCGACCCGGTGACGCCATAGGGATGGCCGATTGAGATCGAGCCGCCGTTGACATTGAGCCGCTCCATGGGGATGCCGAGCCGGTCGCGGCAGTAGACCACCTGGGAAGCGAAGGCCTCGTTGAGCTCCCAGAGGTCGATGTCGTCCATGCTCAGGCCGGTGCGCTCCAGCAGGCGCGGAATGGCGTAGACCGGCCCGATCCCCATTTCGTCGGGTTCACAGGCCGCCACCGAGAAGCCACGGAAGATGCCCATGGGCTCGATGTTGTTCTTCTCCGCGTAGGTGCTGTTCATGACGGTGCAGACCGAGGCGCCATCGGAGAGCTGGCTGGCGTTGCCCGCCGTTACGAACTGGTCCTCGCCAAGCACCGGCTCCAGGCCGGCCAGGCCCTCAAGGGTGGTGCCCGGACGGTTGCACTCGTCCCTGGTCAGGGTGACGTCCTTCTCGCTGACCTCGCCCGTCTCCTTGTCCTTGAGTTTCATCGTGGTGTCGAAGGGCACGATCTCATCATCAAAGTAGCCGGCCTCCTGCGCCGCCGCTGTGCGCTGCTGGCTGGCCAGGGCATACTCGTCCTGGGCCTCGCGGGAGATGCCATAGCGTTGGGCGACGATATCCGCCGTCTCGATCATGGAGAGATACAGTTCCGGCTTGTTCGCCATCAGCCACTCATTGGTGGCATGGAACTGGTTGAGGTGCTGGTTCTGCACCATGCTGATCGACTCCACGCCGCCGGCCACCATGGCCGGTACCTTCTCGGAGACTACCCGCTGCGAGGCCATGGCGATCGCCTGCAGTCCGGAGCTGCAGAAGCGGTTGATGGAGACGCCGGCCGTGGTGACCGGCAGGCCGGCGCGCACGGCTGCCAGGCGCGCCATGTTCTTGCCCTGGGCCCCCTCGTGGAAGGTGGCGCCCAGGATCACGTCCTCGACCATCTGCGGGTCAACGCCGGCGCGCTGCACCGCGTGGCTGATCACGTGGCCGGCCAGGTCCACGCTGTGGGTATCGTTCAGTGCGCCACGGTAGGACTTGCCCAGCCCGGTGCGTGCGGTTGAGACAATGACTGCATCCGACATGGAAAATCCTTACTTAGCTGTATTGGTGTTGAGGCTGGCGAAGGTGCTGCCTTCATCGGCCAGGCGCTCCAGCAGGGCACCCGGCTTCCACTGGTCACCGCCCAGGGTGTCGTAAAAGCGCCTGACGGTATCGCGGATCTCCTTAATCCCGACCTGGTCCGCCCAGAACATGGGCCCACCCTTGTGCGACGGAAAGCCATAGCCGTAGATCCAGGTGACATCCACATCGAGCGCGCGGGCGGCAATACCTTCCTCAAGGATCTTGGCACCCTCGTTGATCATCACGTACATACAGCGCTCGAGGATTTCCCGGTCGGTAATCTCACGCGCCTGGATGCCCTCCTCCTCGCGGAACTGCTCGATCAGCCGGTCAACCTCGGGATCGGGAATCGGCTTGCGATTGCCTTCTTCGTACTTGTAGATCCCGGCCTGGGTCTTCTGGCCAAGCCGGCCCTGTTCCACCAGCTTGTCCGTCCAGTTCGGCGGAATGTCCTCGCCGGCCTTGCGCCGCTCCTCGCGGATGCGGTAGCCCACATCAATGCCGGCAAGATCCGACATGGCGAACTGGCCCATGGGGAAGCCGAAGTCTGTCAGCACCCGGTCTACCTGCTGCGGCGAGGCGCCCTCGTTGACCAGGGCGATGGCTTCCGCACCGCGCCGGTGGAGCATCCGGTTGCCCACAAAGCCGTAGCAGTTGCCGACCAGCACGCCGACCTTGCCGATGCGCTTGGCCAGGCTCATGACCGTGGCCTTGACGTCGTTGGCCGTCTTGCTTCCGGCCACATTTTCCAGCAGCTTCATGACGTTGGCGGGGCTGAAGAAGTGCATGCCCACCACGTCCTGGGGACGCGCGGTGGCGGAGGCGATCTCGTCGATATCGAGCGTCGAGGTGTTGGAGGCAAGGATGGCGCCCTGCTTGCAGACGCCGTCGAGGGTCGAGAAGATGTCCTTCTTGATGCCCATCTCCTCGAACACCGCCTCGATCACCAGGTCCACATCAGCAAAGTCATCGTAGGACAGCGTCGGCTCGATCAGCGCCATGCGCTGCTCCACCTGCTCCTGGGTGATGCGGCCCTTTTTGGCGGAGTTCTCGTAGTTGCGGCGGATTACGCTGAGGCCCTTGTCCAGCGCCTCCTGCTTGACTTCCAGAAGCCGCACGGGGATGCCGGCATTGGCGAAGTTCATCGCAATGCCGCCGCCCATGGTGCCGGCACCGATGATGCCCACGCGTTCAACGTCGCGTACCGGGGTATCCTTCGGCAGTCCCGGAACCTTGGAGACTTCGCGCTCGGCAAAGAAGGCGTGGACCAGCCCGGCCCGCTGCGGGGACTCCATGCATTCCTGAAAGAGCTCACGCTCGCGCTGCATACCCTGGTCGAACGGCAGCTCAAAGGCGGCCTCGACAGCGTCAACACACTTGAAGGGCGCGAAAAGGCCGCGCGCCTTCTTTTCCAGAGCCCCGCGGAACTCACCGAAGACCTCGCTGCCCCTGTCGGCGTCGAGCTTCTCGGAGAGTTCACGGACGCGCCGCACCGGTCGCCCTTCATCAACAACCTTCTGTGCGAAGGCAAGCCCGACGGCTCGGCTGTCGGAACCGGACTCGACACTGTCGACAATGCCGGCTTCCAGCGCGTCGTTGGCCGGGACAAAGTCACCGGAGGTGATCATCTCCAGCGACTTGCGGGCACCGGCCAGGCGCGGCAGCCTCTGGGTTCCGCCAGCACCAGGCAGGAGGCCCAGCTTGACCTCCGGCAGCCCGACCCGGGCGCTGTCGAGCGCTACCCGGTAGTCGCAGCCCAGCGCTACTTCCAGGCCACCACCCAGCGCGGTGCCATGGATGGCGGCGACAATCGGCTTATCGCTGTTCTCATAGGCTTCCACCACTGACGGCAGTGCCGGCTCCTGCATGGGCTTACCGAATTCCCGGATGTCAGCCCCCGCGATAAACGTCTTGCCCTCACAGACCAGCAGCAGGGCCTTCGCCTCAGCATCCTTCTGGCCCTGATCAAGCGCCGCAAGAAGGCCGGAGCGCACGGCCTGACTGAGGGCGTTAACCGGAGGGTAGTTAACGGTGATAACGCCGATGGCGCCTTCACGCTGATAGGTGACGACCTCGGACATGTCGCTCTCCTTGGTTGGTTTTACGGAATTTAGTTTTAACAAGCGGAACCATGACCCGATTAAAACGATTTTCAGCGTGTGTTTCAACAGGTGATTGAAACCAACAGACCAACAGGAAAGCGTTATGCGGAAGCCCGACCCACTCCAGGAATCAGGAAAGGAACAGTACGGGAAGGCTGGTTATACCCGCCCCGAAGGGGCGGTATAGGGAATCACCGGAAGCATGGGGCCCGGCGTCTGGGGAAGCGGGGCCGGCAACTCCAGGGGCTGGAGACCGACCCAAAAGGGAGGTCGCGGTTACAGCCGGGGATCAGCCGCCGAGCGACTCGATATCACCCGCCAGCATGGTGATCTGGGGTGCAATGGTGTTGCGCAGCTCCTCGCCCGAGATCTGATAGGAGGGCGCCGCGCAGGTCAGTACCATGGTGGTACCGTCCTCAAGGACGATCGGGGCACCGGCGGAATTGATATTGCGGTCCCACTCACCAACCGACAGGCAGAAGCCCGAGGTCTTGTAGTCCTCGATCGCGCGCTCCAGCCCTTCCCTCTTCTCGGGCCACTGGTCACCGTACTTCTTGGCCATGCCATCCATGAGGATGGTCCGGACGCTCTCGCTGACCGCCGCGCAATAGGTCCGCCCCGCCGAGGTGGTCGCCATCGGCAGGCGCAGGCCGATCTCCATGCGCAGCAGCGTTGCCTCCGGGGGCATCCGGTTCTCCACGTAGATCATGTGCAGGCGGTCATGGCAGGTCAGCCCCACCGACATGTTGGTGCGCCGGGCAAACTCTTCCATGTAGGGCTTGGCGAGCTGGCGGACCTTGAGGTTCGAGACATAGGCATAGCCCAGCGCCAGCACCCCCGCGCTCAGCTGGTACTTCTCGAAGACCGGGTTGTAGCTGAGGTAACCCAGCCGAGTCAGCGTGTGCGTCATGCGGGACACGGTCGGCTTGGGCAGGCCTGTAATGTGGGCAATATCCTGGTTGCCCAGGATCACCGACCCCTGACTGAATGCCCGCAGGACGTCGAGTCCACGCGATAGCGCCTCAACGAATTTGCGGTCCTTTTCCGGCTCCTTGGAACGGGCCTCTTCCGACGCCAGCGCCAGGTCCGGGGTCATGATCTCATCGTTTGCCATAGAGCAGTGCCTTACCTCGTCTGAATGTTGCGGTGCCATTGCGTGCGCATAACGCATTTTATGGCCCCAGATTCTGCTATGCGAAACATTCTAGCGTATTTGTGTCGCTTTTTCATCTTCCTCTTTCGATTCAGGGCATTGCCCCGTACTGGCAAACCCAGAGGAGGACAAGCATCAGGGGAATCGACGCCAGGGCAAACCGGCCGTTCCAGCCGAAGGCCACCACCCAGCGCGACATGCCGGCAAAGCGGGAGAGCAGCATCACCGAGGGACCAAAGGGCGACAGCATCATCGCCAGGGAAAACCCGATCGCCAGTGCCACCGCCACCAGCAGCGGATCAAGTCCTGAGGCCACCAGCTCGCCCAGCACCCCGGCCAGGAAACTCAAAACGGTAATGGGCGCAATGCCGGCGCAGGCAAACAGCGGCAGGATCAGCAGGCTGCCCGCCATCAGCATGAACAGGCTGGCCTGCCCCTCCAGGAGCTGGGACAGGAGCTCGGCGGGCACCTGGGCGGAGAGTGTCACACCCAGCGCCGCCGAGGCGGCAAAAATACAGATTTCATTACCCAGCCCGGCCACACTGTTGACCATCTCCGTGGCGGCCCCCGCCGGGGACTCGTCTTTCAACGCCATATAAAGGAAGGTAATGCCGGGCACGCACAGCATCGCGGCCCGCGAGACGTTCAGGGGTGTCAGCGTCGCCAACAGCGTGATGCCCGCAAAGACCGCCCCCACCACCGCAAGCAGCTGCCCGGTGCCGGCCGGCCAGCCGCCAAGCTCGGTGCGCTGGGCGCTGACCGCCGTGAAGCGCCGGTGCTCCGTCACCCAGCCCACAGCCACAAACACGAGCGCGGCAACGAGCGTGAAAGGCAGCATCTGGGCCCAGCCCAGGGCGGGGACCTCCCGGGTGATGATGGCAACGGCGACGCTGGTGGGAGCGATGAGTGGCACCAGGGCAAAGCCCCGCAGGGTGCTGGTCAGGATGCTGCGCAGCCAGCGCGTGCGGGCCCTGCCCGAGATTCCGCGCTGACGCAGGGTCTCCGGCAGGGAGCCACACAGCAGGTTCATGACCCCGAAGCTCAGCACCGAGGCAATGGTGCAGCTGGTCAGAACGTACTTGGGGTAGAGCCAGACAGGCCGCCCGGCCAGAAGCACGTCGTGAGCCCGGCGAAGCAGTTCAAAGCGCCTGACCAGGCACTGCATCGTGCCCAGGCTGCCCAGGAAGGTTCCGTAGAAGGCCGCGGCTGCGGCCGCCTCACCCAGCTCGGGCCCGCTCAGGCGGCCGCCGGCGAGCAGGCCGGCGATCACCGTGACGGCGGTAAGCATCAGGTATCGGGCGTAACCCTCAAGGTGGGGAATCCGGAACAGGAAGTACACCAGGAACGCGCCTCCGGCGACCATGCTGAGCGACGCCACGCCACTGACCAGCGCCACCAGCTCGCAGAGTGCCGCGAACGGCAGAACGTAACGCGTCATGGGGCGCGCTCCCCGCCGTCCGGAACGACTTGCATTGGCGACAATCCTCGCGCTAACCTGAACCAATTACAGAACAACGTTCTGCCAAGCAAAACTACTATAACATTATTGACACCATAGCTCATCCAGTCGGACCGTTGGAGCCATGAAAACGGTTGGGATGAGCGCCTTAGCACCTGGATGGGGGAAAGCATGTCCGCGTACATCTACGATGGCCTGAGAACACCCTTCGGGCGCCACGCCGGCGCCCTGGCACCCGTGCGCCCGGACGACCTGCTGAGCAGCGTCATCCAGCACGTGATCGAACGGAACAGCTTCGATCAGGCCGACTACGAGGACGTCATCGCCGGCTGCACCAACCAGGCCGGCGAGGATGCCCGTAACGTGGCCCGCCACGCCGGGCTCATGGCGGGCCTCCCCATGGAAACCGGGGGACTGACCGTTAACCGGCTCTGCGGCTCCGGGCTGGCCGCCATCGTGGACGCGGCCCGCGCCGTCCGCTGCGGCGAAGGCGACCTGTTCGTTGCCGGCGGCACCGAGAGCATGAGCCGTGCGCCCTTTGTCTTCGCCAAGAGCGAAACACCGTTTGGCCGCGATCTCCGGGCCTACGACAGCACCATCGGCGCCCGCTTCCCCAACCCGCGCATCGAGCAGGCCTTCGGCAACGACAGCATGCCGCAGACGGCGGACAACATTGCCGCGGAAATGGGCCTCTCACGGGAGGCGGTCGACCAGTACGCGGCCCAGAGCCAGGCACGTTATGATGCAGCCCTGAAATCCGGCTTCTATGACGGCGAGCTGCAGCCCATCGAGGTGCCCCAGGGGCGCCGGAAACCGCCGATCAGCGTGGAACAGGACGAGCATCCCCGGCCCCAGTCCACGGTTGAGGCGCTGTCCGGGCTCAAGCCGCTGTTCGACGGCGGCGTGGTGACCGCCGGCAACGCCTCCGGCATCAACGATGGGGCCGCGGCCCTGATCATCGGCTCGCAGGAAGCGGGCGAGAAGGCCGGGGTCCGGCCCAGGGCGCGGATCGTATCATCCGCCATCGCCGGGGTCGCTCCGCGTGTGATGGGTTACGGACCCGTACCGTCGAGTGAGAAAGCGCTCGCGCGTGCCGGTCTGAGCGTGGACGATATGGACGTGATCGAGATCAACGAGGCCTTTGCCGCCCAGGTGCTCGGCTGCACCACCCGGCTCGGTCTTGATGCCACGGATCCACGGCTCAACCCCAACGGTGGCGCCATTGCCGTGGGCCACCCACTGGGCGCCTCCGGCGCCCGGATCGCACTCACGGCAACCCGCCAGCTGGAACAGGTGGAAGGCCGCTATGCACTGATCAGCATGTGCATCGGCGTCGGCCAGGGCGTTGCCGCCGTCCTGGAACGTGTCAGCGACTGACGGGCAACAGCCCGCAAGGGCCGTGTCCGCCCCAACCAACAGAATCAGGAGTAAACCAATGGCTGCTACACCCTGGGACGACCTGCTGTCTCTCGAATCCCGCCTGGACGAAACCGAACGCCAGGTCCGGGACAGCATTCGTGGGTTCTGCGACAAACGGCTGATGCCGGGCATTATCCAGGCCAACCGTCATGAACAGTTCGACCGCGACATTTTCACCGACATGGGCGAGCTGGGCATGCTCGGCGCAACACTGCCGGAGGAATACGGTGGCCCAGGCCTGAACCACGTCTGCTACGGCCTGATCGCGCGGGAAGTGGAGCGGGTGGATTCGGCCTACCGGTCAGCGCTGAGCGTCCAGTCGTCACTGGTGATGCACCCGATCCACTCCTTCGCGCAGGAATCACTGAAAAAGCGCCTTCTTCCCCAGCTCGCTTCCGGCGAGAAGGTCGGCTGCTTTGGCCTGACCGAGCCTGATCACGGGTCCGACCCGGGCAGCATGGAAACCCGCGCAAAGAAGGTCGACGGCGGCTACCAGCTCAGTGGCTCCAAGACCTGGATCACCAACTCCCCTATCGCCGATGTCTTCGTGGTCTGGGCCAAGCTTGAGGGCACCGTGACCGGCTTTGTCCTGGAGCGCGGCGCCGAGGGCCTGGATACGCCCAAGCTCGACGGCAAGTTCTCCCTGCGCGCCTCTGAAACCGGCTCCATCTTCATGGACGAGGTCTTTGTGCCGGAGGAGAACAAGCTGGACGTGGAAGGCCTCAAGGGGCCGTTCAGTTGCCTGAACAAGGCCCGGTACGGCATCTGCTGGGGTGCGCTGGGCGCCGCGGAATTCTGCTGGCACGCCGCGCGCGACTATACCCTGGAACGCAAGCAGTTCGACCGGCCCCTGGCCGCCAACCAGCTGGTCCAGAAAAAGCTCGTGGACATGCAGACCGAGATCACGCTGGGCCTGCAGTCCGTGCTTCAGCTTGGGCGCATGATGGACGACGGCACGGCCACGCCGGATGCCGTCTCACTGCTGAAACGCAACAACTGCGGCAAGGCCCTGGACATTGCCCGGACTGCCCGGGACATGCACGGCGGCAACGGCATCTCCGATGAGTACCACGTCATCCGCCACGCCATGAACCTTGAGGCGGTTAACACCTACGAAGGCACCCACGACATCCACGCCCTGATCCTGGGTCGCGGCCAGACCGGCATCCAGGCCTTCAGCTGACCCCGGCCCCTAACGCAAACGCCCCGACCTGAATCGGGGCGCTTGCGTTGCTACGGGCACGAGTGGGTCAACTCGTCCCCCGCTTCCTTCTCAGAACAGAAGCTTGGCGGATGCCATCACCTGCTCATACTGTGCATTGCTGTCACTGGTGATTTCCTCGAAATCCCAGTAGGCATACTCGACCCCGAGCTGGAGGTTCTCGTGCGCGTTCCATACCAGGTTCGCGTGAATCGAGCTGGCCTGGTCGAAATCCGCGAGGACACTGCCCCCGGCGCCGATGGTCCGCTCCGTCGCCAGGTCCTCCTCAACACCGGAGCGGGAGAGCACCAGGCTGGACCGCCAGCTCGGACTCCAGAAGTGACGATAGGCGGCCGTTGCCGCGTAACTGGTCAGAGGGTCAACCTCGTTATTGACCACCTGCTCCGACAGATCGGTATCCGGATAGGTCAGAAGCCCCATATACCGGCCCAGGTGGCCATAGCTGTACTGCAGCCTCAGGTCATCCCGACCGACCGTCGGTATCCGGGCACTGAGCGATACCGCGCCGGCCAGCTCCTCATCGTCTTCCCCGTTGGGGTTAGGGTTGTCATGCTCCATGTTCCTCAGAACACCGGAAATTGAGTACAGGCCATAGGCAGTACGCAGCCGGTAGCGGGAGGTCAGATCCGGGTAGGACTGATCGTCATAGGAGCTGATATCCCTGAGGCCATCCTCGGGGTTTTCCAGCGCGATGCTGAACGCTCCGCCGGGAGCCGCCATTGTATAGCGGAGCTGAGCCTGGGTCGCGTAAATGAAGCCCGCCATGTAGCCCTGGTTCAGGATTTCAGGCAGTGCCGCCAGATCGGTGAAGGTCGTGTAGGTCTGACCGAATGTCCAGCCATTCCACTCGCCGTACGCCTGGCGCAACCGGGGCGCGTAACTGTTCGACACTGACTCGTTGCCGGGTGCGTCGTCCCCCTGGTTGAAGTCCATCTCCAGATACGTCTTCAGTGTGTGCCCTGCCACGTCCTCCGTTTCAGTACCAATCGCTATACGGGACTCTCTCGCCGTGAAACCGGTCTTCCAGTCACTTTCGCCCTGACTGAGCCCGTAGAAAGAGCGGGGCAGGCCCACTGAATAACTGTTGACCAGCGCATCACCGCCGGAACCGGCCACATAGTCTGCCTTGATGAACCCGTCAAAGGAGATGGTCGTACCGCCAATCTTGATGCCGTCGCCATCGCGCACGAGATAGGGATTGTCACGATCCGGCTCCGGTGCCTGGGCGACCGCACTATCCAACCGTTGTTGAAGCGCCTGAACCTGCTCCCGGAGCTCGTCAACCTCATCCTGGGTATCCTGGGCCAGCACCGGTGTTGCCATGGCGCCGGCCAGCGAGAGGCTGGCCATGGCGCAGGCGCGGGTGAAGGGATGTGTTCTGAATGGTTTTGTTGTTGTCATTGCAAACCTCGCTTTGTGTCTTGTTGTCATCAGCAGCGTCCTGCAGAAGCAGCTGCCGCGAGAGCCGGCACTGGTCGTCCTCGCATGACGCCTTTATCGAGTCGCGTTCTGCTCTGACACGTCCATTGGCACTTTACAGCCCACTGTTCTGCAAAATGGAACATGGTTGTTCCGCTTAGCAGTACCAACTTCCGTAAAAACGAATATAGCTAACACAATTTTTTCGCACAAGAATTCGAAACCAAATTCTGCTGAACGGTTCCACACAAAACTGGAAAGCCTAGTATTGCGATGCAGACCTGATGTAAGGCATCCTTGCCCGTAATAAATTCTGCTATGCGGTATACCATTTCAAATTCGATCAAAAACTCCTAAAGTAATGGATATCGAACAACATTCGCTTGGACCAACGAGAGGGTGACCGATGAACATGAACTACACGGCCGACGAGCTGGCCTTCCGGAACGAGGTCCGGAGCTTCCTTGAAGAGAAGCTGCCGGCCGACATTGCCGCCAAGGTCAAGAGTGGGCGACGCCTCAACCGTGACGATCACGAACGCTGGCAGCAGATCCTGAGCAAGCAGGGCTGGTATGCCACCCACTGGCCGAAGGAATACGGCGGGGTGGAATGGTCCGCCGTGCAGAAGCACATCTGGGACGAGGAATCCAATCGCTACGGCGCCCCGCGCGTGATTCCGTTCGGGGTCAGCATGGTGGCGCCGGTCATCATCAAGTTCGGTACCGAGGAACAGCGCCAGTATTACCTGCCGCGCATCCTCAGCGGCGAGGACTGGTGGTGCCAGGGGTATTCCGAGCCGGGCGCCGGCTCGGACCTGGCATCGGTCAAGACCCGCGCCGTGCGCGACGGCGACCACTACATCGTGAACGGGCAGAAGACCTGGACCACCCTTGGCCAGCACGCCAACAAGATCTTCTGCCTGGTGCGGACCAATACCGAGGTCAAGGCCCAGGAGGGCATCTCCTTCCTTCTGATGGATATGGACGCTCCGGGCGTGACCGTGCGCCCGATCATCACGCTCGACGGGGAGCACGAGGTCAACGAAGTCTTCTTCGACGACGTGAAGGTACCGGTGGAGAACCTGGTGGGCGAGGAGGATAAGGGCTGGACCTACGCCAAGTACCTGCTCACCTATGAACGCACGGGCCTGGCCGGTATCGGCAACTCCAAGGCCGCCCTGGAGCACCTCAAGGGCATCGCCTCGCGCCAGCGCAAGAACGGCCGGCCGTTGCTCGAGGATCCCACCTTCGCCGCACGTGTGGCCCAGATTGAGATTGACCTGCAGGCGGCCTCGATGAGCAACCTGCGCATCATTGCCTCTGTCGAGGGCGGCGGGGTTCCGGGTGCGGAGAGCTCCATGCTCAAGGTTCGCGGCACCGAGATCCGACAGGCGATCTCAGACCTCGCGCGCCGCGCCCTGGGCCCCTATGCCCAGCCATTCCCGGAGGAAGAACTGCAGGACAACTATGACGGCGACTACCTCGCGGATCCACACGGCGCTGCCGTTTCGCCGCAGTACTTCAACTTGCGCAAGCTGTCGATCTTTGGCGGGTCCAACGAGATCCAGAAGAACATCGTCAGCAAAATGATTCTCGGGCTCTGAGGGAGGCACCAATGGACTTCACGCTCAACGAAGATCAACAGATGCTGCAGGACACCATGGCACGCCTGGTCCGCGGCGAATACGACTTCCAGAAGCGTCTGGAGGTGGAGGAAGCCGAACTCGGCTTCAGTGAGGCGTTCTGGAACCAGCTCGGCGAGCTGGGACTCTGTGCCGTACCCTTCCCGGAGGAGATGGGCGGTTTCAACGGCTCCGGTGTGGACGTACAGTCGGTCATGACGGAAATGGGCCGGGGCCTGTGCCTGGAGCCCTATCGCCAGACCGTCATCCTGGGTGGTGGCCTGATCGCCCAGGCCGGCAGCGACAGCCAGAAGGACGACTGGCTGGGCCGCATCGCCACCGGCGAACTCAGGGTGGCCGTGGGCCTGCAGGAGCCCCAGAGCCATTACAACCTCGATGATGTCGAAACCCGTGCCGAGGCCTCCGGAGACGGCTACGTGATCAATGGCCGCAAGGGCGTGCTGATTGGTGGCCATGCCGCACACCTGATCATCATCTCCGCGCGCACCAGTGGCGACTCGCGTGACCGCGCGGGCCTGTCCCTGTTCGCCATCGACCCGGAAGCAGCAGGTATCGAGCGCCGCGTCTACCGCACAATGGACGGAGCCAAGGGCTGCGACCTCTTCCTCAACGACGTGCAGGTCGGCGCGGACGCTCTTATTGGCACCGAAGGCGCCGCCGGAGAGGCCATCCAGTACCAGTCGGGGCGGGCCATTGCGGCACTGTGCGCCGAGGCCATCGGGGCCATGGAGGAGTCGGTCAACCTGACGCTGGAGTATCTCAAAACCCGCAAGCAGTTCGGGGTGCCCATCGGCCGCTTCCAGGTGCTGCAGCACCGCATGGTGGACATGAACTCGGAGCTGGAGCAGGCCCGCTCCATGGCAATCCTGGCAGCCAATGTGGCCGACGACGAGGCCAGTGCCGAGCGTGACCGCACCCTGTCGGCAGCCAAGAACGTGATCGGCCGGTCCGGCCAGTTCATCGCCGAACAGGCCATCCAGCTCCACGGCGGTATCGGCATGACCTGGGAGTACAGCCTGAGCCATTACGCCAAGCGGCTGATCATGATCAATCACCAGCTCGGTGATGATGACTTCCACCTGGAACGGTATGTCAGCCTGCTCGAAGCCGGCTGACACCGGGCAAACCGGGGCGGCCCCTGGCCACCCCGGCACCGACCCCTAGGCAGTGGGGTCCGGCGCCACCCGCACCATCAGCTTGCCGCGGTTGTCGCCCCGCAACAGACCCTGGAAGGCACTGACCGCGTTCTCCAGCCCCTCCACGATGTCCTCCTGGTAGTGCACCTGCCCCTGTCGCAGCCATTCCCCCATGTCCCTGAGGAAATCGGGCTGGCGTTCAAGGTGATCGGACTGGATGAAACCGCGCAGCATCAGCCGCTTGACCAGCACCTTGCCCATGAACGGGATCAACCGGTCCGGCCCCTCGGGCAGCTCCGTCTGGTTGTAATGGGCGATGCGCCCGCAGACCGGGATGCGGGCGAAGGCGTTGACGCGCTTCATGACCGCATCAAAGACCCTGCCACCAACGTTCTCGAAGTACACGTCAATGCCATCCGGGCAGGCGGCATCAAGCTGCTGCTCAAAGTCGTCCGCCTTATAGTTGATGCAGGCATCAAAGCCATAGGTCCCGATAACCTGTCGGCACTTATCGTCCGCTCCGGCCACACCGACCACACGGCACCCCCGGATTTTGGCCAGCTGCCCGACCACCTGGCCGACAGCCCCGGCAGCCGCGGAGACCACCACGGTCTCACCCGGCTGGGGCTGGCCCAGGTCCAGCAGGCCCACATAGGCAGTAAAGCCCGGCATGCCCATGACGCCAAGGGCTGTGGTGATGGGCGCCTGCCCGGGGTCCAGTTTGCGCAGGGCCTTACCGGGGGCGGAAGCATAGCGCTGCCAACCGCAGTAACCCAGCACGATATCGCCGGGCGATAAGCCGTCGTAGCGGCTTTCAACCACTTCGCTGACGGTCGCGCCTTCCATAACCTGCCCTACCTCAACGGGTTTGGCGTAAGAAGCGGCGTTGCTCATCCGGCCCCGCATGTAGGGGTCCAGCGACAGGTAGAGCGTCTTCAGTACAACCTCACCCTCCGCGGCTTCGGGCATGGACCCGGCCTGCAGCACAAGGTTGTTTTCATCCGGCATCCCCGTGGGGCGTTCCGCCAGGATCACCTGTTCATTCTGTGGCACTTTATTTCTCCTTTATGTTCAAATTACGTTTCTATAAGCAGAACTCTATTTCTCTGTGAAGGAGAGGCTCATGAAAGACATCGCCCTTGAAGCACTCCCCGAGTATGCGGGAACACTGATCGGACACAGTGACTGGAAAACGGTCTCACAGGAGATGATCCAGGCCTTTGCCGACGCTACCGGGGACCACCAATGGATCCATATCGATGTCGAGCGTGCCCGCCGCGAGACGCCCTGGCAAAGCACAGTGGCCCACGGCTTCCTCACGGTCTCGCTCATCCCGGTCCTGAACCAGTCCGTTCTCCGGGTCACCGGTACCTCCGCCAGCATCAACTACGGACTGAACAAGCTGCGTTTCCCCGCAGCGGTCCGGGCCGGCTCCGCCATCCGTTCACAGGTAACACTGGATGAGGTATCCGCCGTCGACGACCAGCGCACCCTCGCCACCTACTCGACCCGGATCGAGATCCAGGGCGAGGACAAGCCCGCCTGCGTGGCCGAGAACCTGGTCATGTACCTCAACTGAACAGCACCGGTTCAGCCCACAAAAAAGGGGCCCCAGGGGCCCCTTCCTTCTATCACCGATCTATTCCACTTCCTTCTGGACGAGTTCCCCATCCTCGACCACTGCCATTGTGAGGTCAGTCACGAACCCGCCCTTGTCGGTCACTTCCGTCACGTCGTAGGGATTGAAGCGCTTGTCCAGTTCAACCATGGCCTGGGCGATATGCTCACGAGCCGCCTTCGCATCAGTGGTACCGGCAAGCTCCATCGCCTTCACCAGCCCATGCAGCGCCAGGTAGTTGTAGGCTGCCTCAGACCCCGGCATATCGTCATACCGGTCCTTATAGCGCTCGGTGAAAGCCTCTGCCGAATCGGACTCGTAGATGGACAGCGGGGTCACCCCGACAGCACCATTCAGCGGCTCCAGACCGCCCACAATCTCAGCCATCTCATCCAGCTTGGCCTGGTCCATCACGATGTAACCGCCCTTGAAACCCAGCTGGTTCGCCTGCTGCACTACCAGCCCAGTCGGCTCTGAGGCACCGCCCACAAACAGCACATCCGGGCTCGCGGCCAGGGTCCGGCTCACGCCGGTGTAGAAATCGGCGGACTTGTTGTAGTCCATGGCGTTCTTCGCCACCACTTCACCACCCTGTTCCTTCCACTCCTTTTCAAGCATCTTGGCCCAGATCTTGGCGTACTCATGGGTGGCCCCGGCCATGCCCAGCTTCTTACCGTGCTTCTCCATGGCGTAATCCGTGAACACCCGGACGTAACCATCGAAGGTGGGCGGGATCCGAACGGTCAACGGATTGCCCTGTTCGGTCACAGTCGGCGTACTCGTATACGCCATGATCAGGAAGTTGTCCTCAACGTTGAATTCCTGAAGGGCAAAGATACCGCCGGTATGGGGCACAAAGATTGCCGACACATCCGATTGCTGGGTCAGACGCTTGGCGTTGGTGGCCGTCTCGGAGGGTGAATACATGTCATCCAGCGATTCCAGCTTAACCTTATGGGTTTCCCCGTCGACCTCGACGCCTCCATCGGCATTGATCTCGTCCGCCGCCATCTCCAGCCCGGACAAAACGTTTTCCCCGTACACCGCCGCGCCACCGCTCAGCGGGCCCGAAAAACCGATATTGATCGTATCCTCGGCCATGGCCCCGGCCGACAGCCCAGTGCCCATTACGGCCAGCGCGAACGCGCGGGTCAGTGATTTGAGTGTTTTCATTGTTGGCTCCTTGAGTGTTGCCCTGGTGTTGTTGTTGGATCCGTACTGCATCACGTTATGGGTGCCATCCCTGGCACCGCTGGAACCGCGGCCTCATGCCCCGATATACGCCTTGCGCACCTCGTCATTGCCGAGCATGGTCTCCCGGTCGCCCTCCATGACCAGCTGCCCGCCCTCCATGACATAGGCCCGGGAGGCGATCTTGAGCGCCGCATACGCGTTCTGTTCCGCCAGCAGGACAGTGGTGCCGAGACTGTTGATCTTCTGGATCGTCTCGAACATCTGGCGCACCACCAGCGGAGCCAGCCCCAACGAGGGTTCGTCGAGCATCAGCAGGCGTGGCCGGCTCATCATCGCCCGGCCGATGGCCACCATCTGTTGCTGGCCGCCGGAGAGGGAGCTGGCCAGCTCATCCGCCTTCTCACTGAGGATCGGGAACAGCTCGAGCACTTCCTCGAGATGCCGGCGGTTGCCCGCCTTGTCCCGGCGATGGACATAGGCCCCCATCATCAGGTTCTGCATCACGGTCATCTGCGGAAACAGCTTGCGGCCCTCGGCACACTGGACCACCCCCGCGGAGACGATGCCGTTGGGCTTGAGGCCGCTCAGCCGCTTCCCCTCGAACTCGATCTGACCGGCACTGGGCCGGACCAGGCCACTGATGGCATTGAACAGGGAGCTCTTGCCGGCGCCGTTGGCCCCGAGAAGAACCACCAGCTCGCCCGATTGCACCGTCATCGACACATCACTGATGGCCTTGAAACTGCCGTAGCAGACATCAACGTTGTTAAGCTGCAGCATCGTCATCACTCCCCAGGTAGGCTTCAATCACGGCCGGGTCTTCACGCACCTGCTCCGGTGTGCCCTCTGCGATCTTCTCGCCGTGATCCAGCACCATGATCTTGTCCGCGATCCCCATGACCATGTCCATCTTGTGCTCGATCAGACACACGGTCAGGCCATGATCCTTCATCCTGCCGATCAGCTCGGCCAGCCCCTGTGTTTCTTCGGGATTGATCCCGGCCGCCGGCTCGTCAAGAAGCAGGATCTTCGGATCGGTCGTCAGCGCCAGTGCAAAGGCCACCCGCTTGCGCTCCTCCTGGGTTATGTCCGCGATAAAGCGGTTTTCGACGTGCGACAGCCCCACGAACTCCAGGGCTTCACGCGCCTTGTCGCGGCTGAGTTTCTCTTCCTGCTGAAGACGACGGGAATTGACCAGCACATCCCAGAGACCGGAACGGGTCCGCAGCCGGTGCCCCACGATCAGGTTGTCCAGCACCGACGCCTGTTCAAACAGGTTGGTGGTCTGGAAGGTGCGGCCAACCCCACGCCTGGCGATGTAATCGCAGCGCAGCGTCGTGATGTCCTCCCCGTCGAGGATGATGTGCCCGAAGCTGGGCTTGTGCGAGCCGGCCACCAGGTTGAAGAAAGTGCTTTTACCGGCCCCATTGGGGCCGATAATCGCGTTGACCTGATTGGCCTCGAACTCGACGGAAATGTCCTTCACCGCCGCCAGGCCACCGAACATCTTGGTGAGGTTCTCGATTCTAAGCATTGTTATTGACCCTCCGGCCGGTAGTGCCCCGGCTCTGCTGCGTCTTGGCCGCTGCTTCGGCCTCGCCCTGGGTGCGGCGATGGAGCCAGCTCAGGAAGGAGCCGACGATGCCGCGCGGGAAGAAAATCACCAGGAACACCAGCAGCGGCCCGAACAGGATCATCCGGTACTCCTCCATGAACTGCAGCGACTGGGTCAGCCACACGATGCCCATGGTTCCGACAAGGGGGCCGGACAGCGTGCCGATGCCGCCGACGAGGAGATAGGTGATCATGTCGAAGGTGTGCAGGACGTTGGCGTCCTCGGGGCCGATGAAACGCACCATCCCGGCATACAGCGCCCCCGCCAGGCCGGCGAAGGTGGTCGACAGAACAAACGCCAGGACCTTGTTCCGCATCAGGTTGATTCCCAGCGACTGGGCCAGCTCGTCACCGTTGCGGATGGCCGTAAAGGTACGCCCGAGCAGAGAACGCGAGAGCCTGCCGATGAACCACATCGTCAGTACCAGAAACACCAGCACCAGGTAATAGATCGAAGTGGTGTCGGTGAAGTCGACCAGACCGAACCCGTTCGGCGGTGCGATATTGCGGACGCCGACCGGCCCGTGGGTGAGCTCCTCCCATTTGTCCATCAGCAGGTACATGATGAAGCCGACACAGAGAGTGAAGATGGCGAAGTAGTGCTCCTTCAGGCGCAGCGAGACAACGCCCACGAAGAAACCCACGACCGCCGTCATCACCAGTGCCGCCACAAGCGCCGGCCAGTAGCTCCAGCCGTAATCCGCCGTCAGCAGCCCAAGGGTGTAGGCCCCCAGGGCGAAGAAGCCCCCATGGGCCAGGTTCAGCTGGCCGCAGTAGCCGGTAATGATGTTGAGCCCGTAGACGGCGATGGCCCAGACGAAGGCGGACGCCATGACGTAGATCTGGTACTCATTCTGGGCCACAAGGGGAAACACCAGTGCCAGGGCAATGAAAAAGTACTTGGTCGCCGGACGGGTCAGTAAAGCTGCCAGTTTCAACCACATGATCAGTGCGCCCCCTTCGTGAAGAGCCCTTGCGGACGAATGGAGAGAATCACGACCAGAAGTGCGAAGGCGATCACATCCTTATAGTCGTTCGAGATATAGAACCCGCCGAGGGCCTCGGAGAAGCCGATGACCATGCCCCCGATCACGGCACCGGGAATGCTGCCCATGCCACCGATGATGATGATCACGAAGGCCTTCATGATCACCAGGTGCCCCATGGCCGGGTAGACAAGGTTGATCGGGGCGTAGAGGGTAGCGGCAAAGGCGGCCAGCATGCCGGAGATGGCAAAGGTCATCATGGCGACCCGGTTGGCATCGATGCCCACCAGGAAGGCGCCTTCGCGGTTCTGGGCCATGGCCAGGATGGTGGATCCGGTCATGGTCCGGCGCAGGAACAGCTGCAGGGACACCACCAGCACGGCGGCGCCGGCGATGATCAGTGCCCGCTGTTCCGGGATGATCAGCCCCTGGATATTCATGACGCCGGTAAAGGGCGAGGACATGCGGCGGAAGTCCGCCCCCCAGATCATCTGAACCAGTGCCTCAAGAAACAGCAGGATGCCGATGGCGGCGATCTTGTCGTGTATCGGGGGGGAATGGCGGAGAGGGTGGAAAACCAGGCGTTCACACAGGACCGCCAGCAGTGCCACCACGGCCCCGGAGCCGATCATGGCAATCCAGTAATGGGCCCCCAGGTCGACCATGAAGAAATAGGTCATAAAGGCGCCCACCATGTAGAGCGCGCCATGGGCGAAGTTCGGGATATGCAGGATCCCGTAGACGAGCGTCAGCCCGAGCGCAACGAGGCTATAGATGCTCCCCAGCGTCAGCCCGTTGATGAGGTTCTGAAGCAGAATGTTCAAGTTGTCCCCCTTGTGGCAAATCGTTGTTATTGGATGCCGCAGGTTTTTGTTGTTACCTACAGATGGTTTTTCGGGTTACCCCGCTCCGCGTTACTGCTTTTTTTCTGATCCCCTTAGTCCAAGCGTACTTTAAGAGAACCTTCTGTCAACAGACAGAATCCAATTCCGCAGTGCGGTTCTAAGGTCATCTCAGGAGGACTCCTTCCATTCCTCTTCCTGCAGCGACCGCCACATCACCTTGCCGGTCTGGGATTTCGGCAGTTCGTCCACAAACTCGACCTCCTGCGGTACCTTGTAAGCGGCCATCATCTCCCGGCACCAGTTCCGGATGTCGTCGGCGCTGACAGTGGGCCACGCTTCTTCCGTCGGCACGATGCACACCTTGACGCTCTCGCCCCGCTTGGGGTCTGGCGTTGAGATAACGCAGCATTCATGGATCGCCGGATGACGGTACATCAGGCTCTCCACTTCCGACGGCCAGACCTTGAAACCCGACGCATTGATCATCCGCTTAACCCGGTCGACCATGAAGAAGTAGCCATCCTCGTCGAAGTAGCCGAGGTCGCCTGTCCGGAAGAAGGACTTGCCATCGATCTCGACGAAGGCGTTGCGGGTCTCATCAGGCCGGTTCCAGTAGCCAATCGTTACCTGGGGCCCGTGGCTGACAATCTCGCCCACCTCGCCGGGGCCCTTCTCCGCGAGTGTCTCGACATCGATGATGCGCGAATCCACATCGAAGACGGGCACCCCGAGGCACTGTGACTTGGGCGCATCCGGCGGGTTGATGTGGGTCGCGGCCATGGTCTCGGACAGCCCGTAACCTTCGATGTAATCGAGGCCGGTACGACTCTTGAGCTTCTCGGCAATGGCCGAGGGCATGGCCGCCCCGCCGCCGCCAATGGTCCTGAGGCTGCTGATGTCGTACTGGTCAAGATCCGGGTTGGACAGGAAATCCACCGCCATGGTGACGATGTTGGTCCAGCCACTGACCTGGTAGCGTTCGATCAGTTTCGCCGCGGTGGTGCGGTCCCAGCGGGTCATGATGGCGGACGTCGAACCACTGAAGATGGGGCTGTTCATGGAGCCGCTCATGCCCGTGACGTGGAAGAAGGGCAGCGTCGACAACTGCACCGTGTCGGCCGTGCTCAGGTTCCAGAAGGCCCGGTGTACGGCCGTGGCCATGACAGCCCGATGCACATGGGTACAGCCCTTGGGCGCCCCGGTCGTGCCGGAACTGTAGGGAATCACGGCAATATCGTCTGGCCCGGCGGTATGGGCCGACGGCGTATGCCCGGCCCGAATCGCCTCGTTCCAGCTCACCAGCCCCGGCTTCTCCAGGGCCGCCCCCGGCGCTGCCACTTCCGCCGGCAGCGCCAGGTCCGTCTCGGGGTTGATGTAATCGCTGTAAGCCGTGACCACCACCTCTTCCAGCTGCGTGGTGTCCAGCAGCGGCGCGATGAAGCCCGCCAGCTCCTGCCCCGCGAGGCAGATCCGGGCGTCGGTATCACTGATGTAGTGTTCCAGCTCGGCGGTGCGGTTCATCGGGTTAATGGGAATCACCGCCGCGTCCGCGCGCAGGATCGCGTAATAGCTGATGACGTACTGCGTTGCGTTCTGCATGTAGAGCAGGACACGATCCCCCTTGCTCACACCCTTGGCCTGGAGGTAACCCGCCAGTGCCTCGACCTCATCCAGCAGTTGCTGGTAGGTCATCACCTGGTCGTAGAAAATGATCGCGGGATGTTCGGGGTACCGCAGTGCCGCTATGGACAGGTTGGTGAACACGCTGGTTTTCGGCAGCGTCATGGTTTTGGGAAGTTCCTTGGGCCAGACCCCGTGGTGTCTTGTAAACATTATTGTTCTCCTTTTTAACCGCTGGTTGCCGTATTGGTTGGTGACGGTGCAGAGCCGTTCTGAGCTACCCGCCAGCCTGCCTCAGCCAGGGCACTGGCTCGCTGCCCCACCTCCAGTGCATTGGCATCGCTGGCATTGCCCTGGAGCGCGCGGGCGTAGACGCCCTGCAGGATGGCCGTAAGCCGGAACAGCGAGAAGGCGACGAACACGTGCCAGTCCTCGATCCGCTCGCGCCCGGACTGGCGGCAGTAGCGTTCGATCAACTGCTGTTCGGTGGGCAGATTGAGCGCCGCCAGGTCCTCGCCGAGCAGCCCCCGCGAGCCCTCCAGCTCCATGGGCAGGTAATGCGGCAGGCAGTAGTAGGCCAGGTCCGCCAGCGGGTGGCCCAGGGTGGCCAGCTCCCAGTCGAGGATGGCGGTCACCTCCGGGCGGTCCGGGGCCAGCATCAGGTTGCCGACGCGGTAGTCGCCATGGGCAATGGCGCATTCGTCGGTCGCGGGCAGATGGTCCGGTAGCCAGGCCATGAGCCGGTCCATGGCCGGCATCTCATCAGTCCGGGAAGCCTGGTACTGCTTCGTCCAGCGTTCGACCTGGCGCGCCACGTACCCCTGGGGCCTGCCGAAGTCACCCAGCCCCACCTGTTCCACGTCCACCGCGTGCAACTGGGCCAGGGTATCCATGGCGGCGTAGTGCACCGGCAGGCGTTCGTCGTGGTCGAGCTCGCGCAGCGCGGGATGGCTCACCACCCGCCCGGGCATGAAATCCATGATGTAGAAGGGCGTACCGATAACGGCGGGGTCCTCGCACAGGCCCCTGGCCCGGGGCACCGGCATGTCGGTGTGGTCGGAGAGCGCCCGGATCACCTTGTATTCGCGCTCGACCATGTGTGCCGAGGGCAGTGTCTGGCCCGGCGGCTTCTTGCGCAGCACGTAGCGCCCCGTATCGGTTTCCAGCAGGAAGGTCGGGTTCGACTGTCCGCCCTGGAACTGCTGGATTCGCCGGCAATGGCCGAGCTCGGGCATGGCTTCCTTCAGCCATGCCTGGAGCGCGCTCTCGTCAAAGCGGTGGGCGTCGAGCACCTCCACCAGCTGGGGATCAAGGGTGTCAGCTCCGGGTGCCATAGGCTTAACTCACTGTTTCACCGCCATCCGCCACGATCACCTGGCCGGTGACGTAGGCACTGGCCCGGGTCGCGAGGAACACCGCCAGCCCGGCGATATCCACCGGCTCGCCGATGCGGCGCAGCGGGGTCTGCTGCTCGGCACTGCGGACCCGCTCCGGGTCCTCGACCAGCGCCTTGGCGAAATCGGTCCGGACCAGGCCCGGGGCGATGGCGTTCACCCGGATCCCCCTGGGGCCCCACTCCACGGCCAGGTTACGGGCCAGGGCCGCTTCCGCCGCCTTGGAGACGCCGTAGGTGCCGATAACACTGTTCCCTTTCAGCCCGGCAATGCTTGACAGCAGCACCACCTGACCGTCACCGTTTTCGGCCATGTGGGGCAGGGCCATCTGCGTCAGCCAGAAAGTGCCCTTGACGTTGGTATCCATGATCTTGTCCCAGGCTTCATCGGTCATCTCCTGGGTGGTGCCGTAAACCGGGTTGGTGGCCGCGTTGCAGACCAGCGTATCGATGCGACCCCAGGTGGCCAGGGTCTGGTCCACCAGGTTCTGAAGGTCTTCCTTGCGGCCCACATGGCAGGGCACGGCGATGGCGTCGAAGCCCTGTTCCTTCAGCTCGCCGGCGACCTGCTCGCAGGCGTCCGCCTTGCGACTGGAAATCACGACCTTCGCGCCACAGCGCGCCATCTCTTCGGCAATCGAGCGGCCAATGCCCTTGGTTGAACCGGTGATGAGGGCCACCTTGCCCGTCATATCAAAGAGGGGGCTTGTCATTATCGGGTCTCCTGCTCAGTGGTTCTTCGGGTAATCGCGCAGTTCGAGCTTGGCGATGGTGTCGAGATGGACCTCGTCGGGCCCGTCGGCCAGGCGCAGGGTCCGGACATGCGCCCAGGCCGCCGCCAGGAAGCTGTCCTGAGAGACACCGAGCGCACCGTGGGCCTGGATCGCCCGGTCCAGCACCTCGAGCGCCATGCGCGGCGCCGCCACCTTGATCATCGCGATCTCCTGGCGCGCCACCTTGTTGCCGACGGTGTCCATCATGTGGGCTGCCTTCAGCGTCAGCAGCCGGGCCTGCTCGATGTCGAGCCGGGAACGGGCAATGTCCTTGCGGATGGAGTCGAACTTCGCCAATGGCTGGCCGAAGGCCTCGCGTTCGTTAATGCGCTCGCACAGCGCCTCCAGGGCCCGCTCGGCAACCCCGATGGTGCGCATGCAGTGGTGGATGCGACCGGGGCCGAGCCGCCCCTGGGCGATCTCGAATCCCCGCCCCTCGCCGAGGAGGATGTTGTCGGCCGGTACCCGGACGTTGTTGTAGTGGATCTCAGCGTGCCCGTGGGGCGCGTGGTCGTAGCCGAAGACCGTCAGGGGGCGGATGATCTCCACGCCGGGCGTGTCCATGGGCACCAGGATCATCGACTGCTGTTTGTGCTTGTCGGCCTCCGGGTCGGTCTTGCCCATCACGATGGCGATCCGGCAGTTGGTGGTCATGGCGCCCGAGGACCACCATTTACGGCCGTTGATGACGTATTCATCGCCCTCGCGGCGGATCTGGCACCCGATGTTGGTCGCATCGGAGGAGGCCACATCCGGTTCAGTCATGGAGAAGCAGGAGCGGATCTCGCCGTCGAGCAGCGGCTGCAGCCACTGCTTCTGCTGTTCCGGAGAACCGTAACGGGCCAGGGTCTCCATGTTGCCGGTGTCCGGGGCGGAGCAGTTGAACACCTCCGGCGCCATGTGGGAGCGGCCCATGATCTCGCACAGCTGGGCGTAGTCGAAGTTGCTTAGCCCGGCTCCATGGTCACTGTCCGGCAGGAACAGGTTCCAAAGCCCCTGGGCCCGGGCCTTCGTTTTCAGCTCTTCCAGCACCGGCGCCGGATCCCAGCGGTTGTCGGCATTGGCGATCTCTTCCTGGTAACGCCCTTCGTTGGGGTAGATGTGCTCATCCATGAACGCCAGCAGTTGCTCGCGCAGTTTCTCCGCCTTTTCGGACAGCTCAAACATGGTCATGCCTCTTTTGGGTTGTTTCGTCGGCGCGATGGCCGCGCTCACTCACCGGCCTCCTCCGTGCCGGGAATCGGTACGCCTTCAAGCCCCTCACTGCCGGAGCGGATCCGGAACACGCCCTCGCCCATCGCCAGTAACTGCCCCTCGGCGTCATGGACTTCACCGGTGGCATTGAAGACGCGGCTGCCGCCGGCGCGCTTGGTGCCGGTGACGGTGATGACCCCACCACGGCACTGGCCGGTGAAGGTGGTGGTGAGCGACAGGGTGATGGCCTTGCGCATACGCCCCGGGTAGGGACAGTAGGTGCCGGCATGGGCCATCGCGATATCCAGGAGCGAGCTCAGTACGCCACCATGGATCACCCCGGCAAGGTTCATGTGATGGGGCTGCAGTTCAACGCTGAGAACGGAACAGCCGTCTTCCCAGTGGGCCTGCCGGTAGCCCAGGACACTGTGGAACCCGGGTGCGTCGGACTCGTCGATAATGGTGTTCGCGCGGCCTGTCTCTGCCATCAGACTTTCATCCCCGGCATGTTCAATGAGGCGGTATTACCCCCATCCACGGGCAGCGCCTGGCCGGTGATGTAGCTGGCATCGTCACTGGCCAGGAAGGCGATGGCGGCGGCTATCTCGTCGGCATTGCCATAACGGCGCAGTTCACAGCGCGCCCCAAGCTTGTGTTCCTTCTCGCGGGACCGGGCGTAATCGAAGATGGGTTGGGTCATGCCGGTCTCGATCAGCCCCGGGCACACGGCGTTGACCCGCACGTTGTCACCGCCCAGGTCACAGGCGGCGGTCTGGGTCAGGCTGATGACGCCCGCCTTGGAGGCGCTGTAGGCATTGCCCCCGGCCCCGGAACGGATCCCGGCCACCGAAGCGGTGTTGACGATGCTCCCGCGCCCCCGGGACTGCATGTGCGAGGCCACATGCTTGATCAGCAGCATGGTGCCGATGAGGTTGACGTTGAGCAGATGCTGCCACTCATCCCGGTCCTGCTCGGTGATCACGGGATGGGAGCCGGCGATGCCGGCGTTGTTACACAGCACATCCACACGGCCCCAGCGCTGGACCACGTCCTCCACCAGGGAACGAATACGGGCTTCGTCCGAGATATCCATAGCCACCACGAGCCGCTCAGTTTCCGCCGGCAGGGCGCTGGCGGTTTCCTCGAGCCCGTCTTCGGCATGATCCACCAGGGCCAGTGCGGCCCCCTCGCTCGCCAGCCTCAGGGCCGTGGCCCGGCCAATGCCACTGGCGGCCCCGGTCACGATGGCCACCTGTTGGTTGAAACGCCCCATGCGGATGATCCCCTGACAGTTGATTCCAGCCTCGCCCTGAAAGCGATACGCTCTATCGCTGCCAGAAATGGCTTAGCGCTTTATAGATAAACTGTCACGAGAAATTGGAATTCGTCAATAATTACGGAACATAATTTCGCTATACAGAACCGCGACGCTCAATAACAACAAATGAGCCGGGCCTGGTCATCACACACCCAGCCGATGACGCACCTCCTCCGATTGCAGCCGCTCGGCAAACGCCTCCCGCTCCTGGTCCAGTGCCGCCAGGGCCTGTTCCCTCCAGGGCGCGAGCATGAGCTGTTTCCCGGCCCGCAGGGCATCGCGGGACTTCGTGGTCAGCCTGCGCGCCTCGGCCAGTGCCCGCGCTTCAGCCGCCCCGTCCGCGACCCGATGCGTTACCAGCCCGGCGTTAACGGCCTCTTCCGCGCCCAGTTCCTCACCAAGCACCAACAGCTGCGTCGCCCGCCGGAACCCCATCCAGAGCGGCCCCATGACGGTTGAGGCGGCTTCCGGTGTTACCCCGATGTCCGTAAAGGGCGTCCTATAAACCGCTGACTCACCGCTGATGACCAGGTCGCAATGCAGCAACAGCGTGGTCCCGATGCCGATGGCCGAGCCTTCGACACCGGCGATCACGGGGGTATCGCAGTGGATCAGGCGTTCGATAAAGGCCAGGCCGGCGGAGGGCCCGGGATTGTCCGCCCGGGCCCGGGACCGGAAATCATCGATGTCGTTGCCGGCGGTGAAGATGCCCTCACAACCAGTGATCACCAGTGCATGGACACTGGCGTCCGCGCCGGCCTCATCCACGGTTGCCGATAGGGTGTTGTACATCGCCGGTGTCAGGGCGTTCTTCTTTTCCGGGCGGCGGATCGTCATGTGGACGATTCCGGCTTCACGGGTTACCTCAATCATGTGGGGCTCCTGTAATGGTCTGAGGGGTTTCGATGGCTAAGGCCTTATGCTAATTTCAAACAATAGAATTCATTGTGCAATCAATGATTCTGCCTAGTAAAACTATAAACACAAATACAACAACGAACGAGGTCCGTCATGAGCCTTCTTTCGCGTGCCCGCCAGACACTGACCCTTTACGCCTCCGCGCTGACGCTCGGGATGTCGGCCGCACTGGCTGCTACCCCGGTGGTCGCACAGGACGATTCAGAGGAAACCTGGACCTGGAAGGTTCAGTCACACTGGCCGAGCTCCAGCAGCTCGTACACGGATAGCCTGAAACGCCTCAAGCGCGTTCTGGAGGAACGCACCGACGGGCGCCTGCAACTGGAACTCCACGAGGCGGGCGCGCTCTTTGACGCCAAGGAAACCTTTGAGGCCGTCAGCCGCGGTGTCCTGGAAATGGGGACCATCTCGCCCCAGTACGCCCAGGACGAGATCTCGCTGGCCGGCATCGCATCCGGGCTGCCCTTTGCCTTCCGCAATGTCTGGGAAGTGGCCTACTTCCACAAGAACCTGGGCTTTGAGCAGATGCTGCGCGAGGAAGCGGCCGAGCACGATGTCTACTGGGCAACCGACAAGGTCTACCCGACCGAGATGGTGGTAAAGGAGCCGATTGAAAGCTGGGACGATTTCACCAGCATGAAGATCCGCTCTTCCGGCGCCCTCCAGTCCTTCCTGACCGAAGCTGGTGCCGCCGCTTCCTATATCCCGGGCAGTGAGCTCTATTCCGCGCTGGATTCGGGCGTGGTTGACGGAGCCCACTGGGGAGCCGTCCAGGGCGCCTACAGCATGGGCCTCTACGAGATCGCCAAGTATCACGTGCGCCCGGCCCTCAACATTGCGGGTACCGACGTGATCATTGTGAGCCAGAAGGCGCTGGGCGATCTGCCGAAAGAGATGCAGAAAGTGGTCAAAAACGCGCTCGATGAACAGTTCTGGGTCCGCACCAATGAGTACCAGTACAAGGAGCGCCTGGTCCTGGCCAAAGCCCAGGAGGAGCTCGGTGTGAAGATCAACACACTGCCCCAGGACGTTCAGAACAAACTAATGGAAACCGCCCGTGGTCTCTGGGCGAAAGAAGCCGAGCGCAGTGACAGGGCTGAAAAGGCCATGGGGATGCTCAAGGACTACCTCAGGGAACTCGGCTACCTCTGAACCCGGTCATCGCTGCTACCTTGGAGTAAACCATGGGGGCCATCAACGCATTCATAGCCGGGGTAACCCGGCTGAATGATGCCGTCGGGCGCGTGGTCGCGCTTATCATCTTCGCGATGTTCGCCTTCCTCCTGCTGGAGGTCGGCTTTCGCTACCTGCTGAACGCCCCGACGGTGTGGACGAACGAACTCACCCAGATGCTGTTCGGGATCTATGCCGTCATGTCCGGCGGCTACGTCCTTGCCCACGGCGGGCATGTCAACGTCGACCTTCTCCATTCCAACCTGGCGCCCCGCAAGCGGGCCGGGCTGGATATCGTTACGTCGGTGGTGTTCTTCCTCTTCACCCTGACGCTGCTGTGGTTCGGCATCGAGATGGCCTGGGATTCCATTTCCGGCTGGGAGACCTCCCATTCCGCCTGGAACCCACCCATCTGGCCGGTCAAGCTGGCCATTCCGGTCGGCACCGGCCTGTTGGTGCTGCAGGGGCTGGCCAAGCTGCTGCAGGACATCATGGTGGCCTTCAACCTCACTGACGCAACCGACAGTGAAGGAGAGCAGCCGTGAGCATTGAACTCCTGACGCTGCTCTTTTTCGGGGCACTGCTGTTCTTCCTCATCCTGGGGCTACCGCTGGCGTTCGTGCTTGGCGGCGTCTCCGTGATCTTCCTCTACTTCACCTGGGGCTTCGACTCCTTCTTCATGGTGGTCTCCCAGATCTGGAGCACCATGGGCAGCTTCACGCTCGTGGCGATACCGCTGTTCGTGTTCATGGCAATGATCCTTGAACGAACGGGGGTCGCGCGGGACCTGTACCGGATGATGCACCTGTGGTGCGGCGGTCTTAGGGGCGGGCTGGCGCTGGGCACCCTGGGCATCTGCGCGGTTTTCGCTGCCATGGTCGGGATCAGCGGTGCCGCCGTGGTGGCCATGGGTACGATCGCGTTGCCCTCGATGCTGGAGCGTGGTTACGACCGGGAGATGGCGCTCGGCGTCATCAACACCGGTGGTGGCTGGGGGATCCTGATCCCGCCGAGCATCATGATGATCCTCTACGCGCTGATCACCGACGTCTCAGTAGGCCAGATGTTCGCCGCCGGTATCCTTCCGGGCATACTGCTGATGGTTCTGACGTCCATCTACATACTGGTGCGGTGCCAGCTGCAGCCCGAGCTGGCACCAGCCCTGCCCAGGGAGCAGCGCGGCACCTGGCCCGAGAAGCTCCGCGCCCTGCGTGCCGTGCTGCTGCCGATCGGGGTGGTGGTCATGGTCCTGGGCTCGATCATCGGCGGCGTTACCACGCCGACCGAGGCGGCCGCCATGGGGGTATTGGGTGCCCTGATATCCGCGGCGGTTTACCGCCAGTTCAAGTGGTCCGTGCTCTACGGGGCAGCCATCCGCACCTTCAAGCTTACCGGCATGATCATGTGGATCCTGTTTGCGGCCCACGCGTTCAGCGCCGCCTACCAGAGCATGGGCGCCCAGGAGCTGATCGAAAGCGCGATGGCCATGATTCCCTTCGGGGACTGGGGTGTGATCATCGCGATGATGCTGATCGTGTTCCTGCTGGCCATGGTCCTGGACCCGGTCGGCATCATGCTGATCACCCTGCCGGTGTTCACGCCCATTGTGGAGTCCATGGGCTTCGACCCAGTCTGGTTCGGCATCCTGTTCATGATCAACATGGAAATCGGCTACATGACCCCGCCTTTCGGCTTCAACCTCTTCTACCTCAAGGGGATTGTGCCGGAGGGCATCACCATGAAGGACATCTACCGCTCGGTGGTTCCCTTCGTGATTGTGGAGATCATCGGCGTAGCGATCATCATGGTTTTCCCGCAGATCGCCACCTGGCTGCCGGAGCTGTTCTTCTGAACACGCTTTGCCCGGGTGACGCCTCCCCGCGTCACCCGGGTCTTGCCGGTACCCCCTTGAGGATTACATTGGAAGGTGACTCATCCAACAAAGGGAGACGGCGTCATGGCTGAATCCACGATCCAGGCCGGTTCCACCCCGGACGAAACCGAAAGCGGCATGATGATTCCGGAGCGCCGGGACCTGCACTTCCTGCCGCCGAAGGAACGCATCCACGACTGGCATGCCATGGGCCCGCACCTGAGCCAGTTCATGAACACCCTGTCGCTGTTCTTCCCGGCCGGCGAGCGGCTGTTCATCGATGCCGTGCGCGCCTACCGGGATGAGATCCCGGACCCGGACCTGCGCAAGGCGGCCTCCGCCTTCATCGCCCAGGAGGCCTACCACAGCCGCGAGCATGCGGAGTACAACCAGCTCATGGAAGACGCCGGGCTGCCCGCCGGGCGCCTCGACCAGCATGTGCGCCAGATGCTGGACTGGTTCAAGAAGCACGGCAGCCGCCAGGACCTGTTGTGCGAGACCATTGCACTGGAACACTTTACGGCCCTGATGGGCGGCTTCCTGCTGGATCATCCGGAAATCCTGGAAGGCTCCCAGGAGGACTACCGGCGCATGTGGGAATGGCACGCCATGGAAGAGGTCGAGCACAAGTCCGTGTGCTACGACGTCTGGGAGCAATGCGTGGGGCGCGGCCCGCAGGCCTATGCGCACCGGGTGGTGGGCATGCTGCGCGCCACCACTCTCTTCTGGACCAACGTTACCCGCTTCTACCTGCAGATGAGCGCCGCCAGCGACGCCTGCCAGCGCGAGGGCTGGCGCGGCCACCTTACGGTGCTCAACACCCTGTTCGGTCGCCCCGGTCTGCTGCGCCGCCAGATCCCCTCATGGCTGGAATACTTCAAGTACAGCTTCCACCCCTGGCAGCAGGACAACAGCCGCCACCTGCAGGGACTGGACGAGTTGGCCGAGGAGGCGGAAAAGGCCTACCAGCAGGCCATCGCCGCCGACGCCACCCGGCACTGAACCATCCTCAGGCCGACGGCGGCAGTACCGGCCACCAGTCCTCGATGGCGCCGTCCTCATAGACAGCGATGTCGCCGAACTGCAGGAACACGGCCTCGCTCTGGTGGGGCCGCAGGAACACGAACTCCTCCGGCTGGATGGCCAGCCGGCGGTCGCCGTTGAGCATTTCCTGGTTGGAGGATCGGCCAAGCAACCGGTTGTAGCGCAGTCCCGGCGGGTCGACCGGGTCCGCCAGCCAGTTCCCACCATGAATAAAAATGGCACTCGCCGTCTTCGGCCGGAGCAGACGCCCCAAACCGCTGATCCACTCCAGGCCGGGCACGCGGGTCGGCACCGGCCCTTTCAGGACCGGCGTGGCGATGAAGCAGGCCGGCTGGTGCTGCGCCAGGTCCGGGAGATCAAAGTGGGTCGGCTTGACCAGGGCCGACCCCACCGAGACCTCGTTGGCAATGGCTGTATCCGGGTGCATCCGGTAGGTCGGGCTGCCGCCGGCATTGCGGGTGAGACGATCAGCCGTACCCGCCCCGAACACCGACTCGGCCTGCCGCAGTGCGGACCGGTACAGGGCCCTGGCCCGCTCCAGCAGCCGTCGGCGCCATCCCAGGAACTCGGGAATGGACGCCAGGTGCGGCTCATACCCCATGAACCCGGCCAGACCCAGCCAGTCGCTCTCCCGGATGTGTTCCAGCACTTCCTCCAGCTGCTGCCCCGGAACCAGGCCACCCCGGTGAAGGCCCACGTCCAGCTCCAGGTTGATCCGCAGGGTCACGCCGAAATCCGCCGCAGCCCGCTCGTAACGGTCGAGGCGCTCGGCGGTATCCGCCAGCCACTGGATGCGGTCCGCTCTCTGCTGGCGTGGTTCCGGCAACCCGGCCAGGTGGGTTCGCACCGCCGCCTCGGATAGCGGCTTGCCCAGCATTTGCTCGGTATCCGGCATGAGCTGCCCCAGTGCCTGGAGCATGGGCTGGTTGAACGTCATCAGCCGGTTGGTTCCGGTACGGCGGCGTACATGGGCCAGCAGATCCGGCGACGGCAGCGACTTGGCCACGATCCGGTAGCCCATGCCCGCCGGCAGCTGGTTCATGAGCGTCTCGATGTTGGCATCCAACCGGCCACGGTCCACCACCAGCGTGGGGCCGACGGCGCCGGCCTCGGCCAGGGCCGATTGAATGCCCTGGAAATAGGGATCGCGTGCCGGCTCACTCATGGTGTGGTTCTCCCCAGAGACGGGCAGTGTGCGCATTGACCAGCTTGTTGCCCGGGTCCAGCTCCCGGCGCAGTTGCAGGAAGCGGTCAAAATCCGGATAAAGATCAGCCAGTTCCGCCGCCCCCAGTGAATGCAGCTTGCCCCAGTGCGGGCGGCCGCCGGCGCGCCGGAAGATGGGCTCAACATGGGTGAAGAACCACTGGTCGTCATCCGGGGCATGGCTGTGGACGGCAATGGAAATCCGCCCGCCATCATTGAACGGGCTCAGCCAGGCCTCGTCCCCGGCAGTGCGGCGCACCTCGATGGGGAAGAACACATCCGGGCGTTCCCGTTCGATCACCGCGATCACCTCACGCAGCACATCCAGGGCGTTCTCCGGCAGCAGGTGGTATTCCATCTCGTTGAAGCGCACGTTGCGCTCGTTCGCCAGCAACCGCCAGCTGTCGCCGACCACGTCCTCGGGCTTCACGCCCTTAACCACCCGTCCCAGGATGGCCCGGCGCAGCCGACTGCTCCATCCCACCCAGTCACGCAGGTGCTTCAGCTTCATCACATCATCGTCATCGGTACTGGGTGCCCGTTCCGTGGGCTCTGCCGTAGTCTCGTCATGGGCGATGCACATCCCCCACCCAGAGAAGGGAATGTAGAAGAACTAGAAGTTGCGGTGCTGTTCCCACCGCGCCGGGGCATTCACCAGGATAGTTTCCAGCGGTTCCGCCCAGCTCCTGCGGTGCAGCCGGAAGCTCGGGCGCAGCGCCACCCGGAGTTCGTGAATCACACCCAGGGCACCCAGTGACACCTGCGCGGCCCGCAGCCGGTCAGGGTCGTCTTCGAGCGTGATGTCCAGGTCGTCACCACTGGCGGTCAGCATCCTGGCCCCAGTGATATCCGCAGACAGGCAGGACAGCCCTAGACCGGTCCCATGGGTCGCCGTCCCGCCAGCCCCGGCCAGCGCCTGGGCATCAATGTCGCCCAGATTATTGAAAGCCAGCCCCCGTTCCTGGAAGGCCGGCGAAAGGTCGCGCAGGCGGCTGCCGGCGCCCACCCAGGCGCTCCGTGATTCAAGATCCACCAACCGGAGGCCGCCCATCCGGTCCAGGTTGACCAGTGTTCCGCCGGTGGGAACCAGGGGCGTGAAGGAATGCCCGGCGCCCACCACGCGCAGCTGGCGGGCATTGCTCACCGCGTCACGCAGTGCCCCAAGCGTCTCCGGCTGGGCAAACGTGCCGGGGCACGCGCCCTGGTGGCCGGACCAGTTGCACCATTCCGATGGAGCAGGCCTGTCGGCCGCTGCTGCCCTGCTGTCCATGACTTGCACCCCTTCGGGATTGGAGTCCGCATTGTGCCATGGTCCTGGAGGCAGCAACGCAGGGACTGTGTCACGTTCAGAGCATCTGCTGTCTCAGGGAATGATCCGCTCAGCCCGCAGCCGTTCGAACAGGTCGAGGAATGCACCACGGGTCTCACGGAAGTGGTCAAAGCCGAAATCGCGGCATTTCGTCGTGTCGTTGACGCACTCCTGATCGCGCCCCAGGTCAGCATCCGTATGCCACCAGGAGGCGAGCTTGCTGACGTCCGACTCAACCAGTTCGTGCTTCTCAGCGATCGCACGCCAGGTCGACTCGGCATCCGCCATCTGTGATTCCAACGGCTGCGGCGTCTCGGGGCAGTCCGCCACCTCAAGGCCGAAATATTCACCGATCTCCCGCCACATCCGTCGCCAACGGAAGACGTCCCCGTTCACCGTATTGAAGGCCTGATTGGCTGCACCCGGCGTGGTTGCCGCCCACTCCATCTGACGCGCCAATACCAGTGCATCCGTCATGTCGGTCAGTGCATTCCACTGAATTGTTGAGCCCGGAAACACGAACGGTTGACCGGTCTCCTGACAGATCGAAGCGTACACCGCCAGTGTCACGCCCATGTTCATGGCGTTGCCGCGCGCATAGCCGATCACCGTATGCGGCCGGTGCACATTCCAGGCAAAGCCGTGACGTTCAGAGGCTTCAAAAAGGACGTCTTCCAGCGCGTAGTAGAAGTTATCTCCCGGAACGCGCGGCTCCGATTCGCGGAATGGGGTCTCGATACGCCCACTGCCATAGGCTTCAAACGAGCCGAGATACTGCTTGGTCCCGGTGACCAGGGAGGCGTGCTGCAGGTTCTCTTTGTCCAGTGCCGCGAACAGGTTGCGCATCATGGCACTGTTGGCCTCGACGTTGGCCTTCTCGCTGTCGCGCCCCACCCAGGTACAGTAGAACACGTGGGTGATCGCAAGGCCGGCCAGGGCCTCGGTCGCCGCCGCCTCGTCCAGGAGATCGGCGCTCACGGGAATCACACCACTCTGCTCCGTTGCTCGCCGGGAGAGACCGTAGACGGTCCAACCGCTCGCGGTTAGATAGGTGGCGAGGTTGCCACCCGTAATGCCGGTAGCGCCCACCACCAGTGCCGTGCCTTTACGCATCATTCAGGTTCCTTTTTCAGGCTCAGGGGGAATGCCCATTGGAATGGGATCATTCGATGCCCGTTAGTCTGGTAGGGGTCTACCGTTGCTACAATAGAAATAGTCGCAAATATTTATTGCATTTCACGCAACTTGATGGACCTCGGAACCATGGACCTCAATGCCCTGCGTGTCTTCGAGCGGGTGGCTGCAACTGGCAGCTTTACCGCCACGGCACGCCACTTCCACCGCGCCGTATCCTCCATTTCCCGACAGATTCGCGGGCTGGAGGAGGCCCTCGGGCAGCCCCTGCTGTACCGCCATACCCGGGCCGTGACGCTGACCGAAGCAGGATGGCGCTATTACGAAGAAGTCAGGGAAGTGCTCGAACGACTGGACGCCGCAACCGAAGCGCTGGCGCATCCCAGCGCGGAACCCAGTGGGGTACTGCGTATCAATGCGCCCGTCGCCTTCGGCCAGCACCAGGTCGTACCGCTACTCCACCATTTCCAGCGTCGTCATCCCGGCATCAAGGCGGAATTGCAGTTTGACGATCGCGTCGTCGATCCCGTGCGCGAAGGGCACGACATCACCTTTCGGGTGGGCGACCTCGCTGACTCATCACTGGTCGCGCGCCGCCTGGCGCCAATGAACTACGTCGTGGCCGCCGCGCCACGCTACCTGCACACCCACGGCGAACCGGACACCCCGGAAGAACTGGCCGGGCACAACTGTCTTGTCTATCAGGGCGAGATGGGCCGCCAACGCTGGTACTTCCAGGCAGCCGGCGAGTCATCCGCAATCCCTTATGAGGTTTCCGGAAGCCTCTACAGCAATGACGCAGAGAGCCTGCTCCTTGCCGCTCTGATGGGGCAGGGCCTGGTGCTGTTTCCAACCTGGTTGGTCGCGGATGCGCTCGCCAGCGGAGAGTTGGTGCCTGTGCTCAAAGCCTGGCGTTGCGAAGTCGTATCGGGCCGTCGCGATCTTTATGTGCTGACCACCGAGCGGCGGCTGCGAGCCCGCAAGGTTCGTGCGTTCCTCGATTTCCTTTTCGAGTCGTTGAGTCCAAACCCACCCTGGGATTGCTGGGATACGAACTACTGAGCGGCAACCAATTGCACAGAAACATGCTTAATCGACTCAGTAGTCCCCGCAATTTCTGCTACTTTGAACATTGAATGCAGAGTCATCCCCTTGTCGTGGAGACAGCTATGCAAGCCATAAAAAAATCGGGCTCAAAACAAAAATGCTGCTTCCGTTTGCGATAACGGGGTTGGCCATTATTCTGCTTGGGGTCCTTAAGGTAACAACCGTCCAGGATCTGGTTGATGACATCGATGACGTCTCGGGCACTTTCCTGCCCTCAATCAGTGCCGTCCTGAATGCGGACCGGGACCTGCACCAGGCCTACATTGCCCAGGACGCCATGCTGGTGGCCGCCACACGAGGCGAGTCTCTCGCCGAGCACCGTGAGACCTTTTCTGAGAACGCGGACCAGGCCCTGGAGCGCATGAACCAGGCCCGCGAAAGCATGGACGGCACCGGCATCAACGAGCACCTCTCAGGTTTCGAAGACGCGTTTTCCAGGTGGCGCAGCAGCGCGGAAGCGGTCAACGAGATAGCTGCCCGTGGTAACCCGCAACGCGCCAGGGAACGCATGAAGAACGAAACCATCCCCCGTTTTGACGAGTTACGCACTTTCTACAATGAAGCCGGCGAATTCACCGATGAGGAAGCCATCGCCACCGCCTCCAACGCCTCTGAAAAGGGTCGGGCAAGCATTGTCACCACAGTGATCACGACCCTGGTTGTGCTTGCCATCAGCATCGGCATCTTCCTGTTTGCCACCAGACTGATCATCGGCACCATTACCCAGTTGAGAAAGCGGCTCGATGACATTGCCCAGGGCGAAGGGGACCTGAGCCAGCGGGTGGAGTCCGATGCCAATGACGACCTCGGCAGGCTGGCGGACAGCTTCAACGCCGTGCTTGCCAATCTCCAGTCAATGATCAGCGAAATCAAGGAACTGTCGACCAGCCTGGACCAGGGCGCCGGAGAACTGAAACAGACCGCCGAGGCCAACCGTGACGGCATCTATCACCAGACCGAATCCATCAACCAGGTCGCAGCGGCCATCAACGAAGTGCAGAGTGCTATCGAGGAGGTCGCCTCGAACGCCAATCAGGCCGCCGAGATCACCCGTAGCACCCATGAAAGCGCCAATTCCGGCAGTCGGATCATTCACGAAGCCTCAAGCGAAGTGAAGCGGCTCGCGGACCAGATCCAGCAGGCAGTGGAGGTGATCCAGAAGCTCTCGGAAGATTCGGGCAACATCTCCACGGTGCTGGACGTCATCCGCGGCATTGCCGACCAGACCAACCTGCTGGCCCTCAACGCCGCCATCGAGGCAGCGCGTGCCGGAGAGCACGGGCGTGGTTTCTCCGTGGTGGCGGATGAAGTGCGCACCCTGGCCCAGCGCACCCAGAAATCGACCACCGAGATCAACGACATGATCGAGAACCTGCAGAGCGGCGTCTCGAACATCGTCAACGTCATGGAAACCGGCCGTCAGCAGGCCACCCAGAGCGTGGAAAGCTCAAACCGTGCCGAGGAGGAGCTCAACACCATCCTGGAGGGCATGAACCGGATCACGGACATCAACGCCAGCGTCGCTTCGGCCACCGAAGAACAGACCCAGGCAGTGGAAGAGATCAACCAGAACGTCACCCGCATCAACGACCTGGCCCAGGACAGCGATGAGCGGTCCAGGAACCTCAACAGCGTGAGCGAGCAGCTGGCGGAATACGCCCGGTCATTGAGCGACCAGGTCTCACGGTTCCGGACCTGACTACAGGCTGAGCAGCCCCTGTACAAGGGCCGCCGCCCCGGCGAGGGCGGCGATGCCCAGTATCAGACCGCGCAGCCGTTCGCCGTCGACCCTGCCCACAAAGCGCGCGGACAGCAGGAATCCGGCAATCACGCCGGGAAAGGTCACAAGGAAAAGCAGCCACTCGCGCGCTCCCAGATAGCCTGAGAATGCCAGCGCGCTCAGACTCAGGAGACTGGCGAACAGAAAGAAGGCGGACATGTTGGCGCGTACCAGTGGGCCGCGCTCGTTCTGGTAGATCATGGCGATGGGCGGGCCACCCACGGCGGTAATGGTCCCCATGAAGGTCGAGGCCATGCCGGCTAGAACACTGCTGCGCCCGCTCAGGCGCGGTCGCCAGCCAGCCACGCTCAGCCCCACAGCCACCAGGATCAGCACGCCGAATATCAGTTCGAACCCCCGGGGTGAAATCGCCATAAGGGTAGCAGCGGCCAGGCAGGTTCCGACCACGCCGCCGCCGATCGCCAGACGCACCTCGCGGACGCGCACCGCCATCCGGTTGCGCACCAGCATCATGACGGTGAGCAGGGTGGCGTTCAGGGTCAACGGACCAGGCACCAGCACGGGGCTGATAAGAAACAGCAATGGCGCGGACAGGGTGCCGATGCCATAGCCCACAACCCCCTGCAGGCAGGCTCCGGCCAGAACCACGAGATTCGCAAGCAGTATCTGATACAGCGCCAGTTCCGCCATGATCCACCACTCCCAAGCATGGAGCGCGCAGTCTACCAGAACCGGATCCGCGTGCCCGTCTTGATATAACGCAATGCAGTGATGCGGCGCTTAACGCACTGTCTCCATGGTGTATTACACTGGTAACCGTTCCGGGCCTGAAAGGTCCCGCTCCAACAACAAAACAGGGAATTGCACCATGATCCTCAGTCACGCCTTTGGCATGCTCTTCCGCCCTGAAACCGAATGGGCGGCCATCAAGCAGGAAAAACCCACACCGATGGTGGTCTACGGCCTCTACATCGTGATCCTGGCCCTGATCGGACCGATCTCCGCCTATATCGGCACCGTGGAAACCGGGTGGACCATCGGTGACCGGCTCATCAAGCTGACACCGGACAGTGCCATGCAGCTGGTCATCCTGACCTACCTGGCCATTCTCGCAGGCAGTTTCGCCCTGGGTTACGGCATCAACTGGATGGCCACCACCTTTGGCGCGGAGAAGGAAGAGAACGGCAACAACGCCCTGGCCCTGGTGGCCTATTCACTCACGCCCATGTACATCGCCGGCCTGACCCTGCTCTACCCGGACCCCTGGGGCAATGCCATGATCCTGCTGGCAGCCGCCAGTTATGGCGCCTGGCTGATGTGGAAAGGGGTGCCCGTAGTGATGGGCATGAGCAAGGAACAGTCGATGGTCTACTGCGGCGGCATCCTGACGCTCGCACTGGTACTGCTCGTGAGTACCCTGGCGACCACCGGCCTGTTGTGGAACTTCGGCTTTGGCCCCACCTTTGTTGAGGCAGGCCTTTAAGCCCCCACAGAAGGAGGATCCATGACTGCAACGGCACTGGTCCCCATTGCCAACGGCAGTGAGGACATAGAGTCCGTCACCATCATTGACGTACTCCGCCGCGCCGGCGTCGAGGTAACCGTGGCCAGTGTGCACGCTGATGCCACTGTCACCGCGGCCCGGGAGACGCGGATCACTGCCGACACCCTGATTACGGACTGCAGCGACCGGACCTTCGACCTCATAGCGCTTCCCGGCGGCATGCCGGGAGCCCGGAACCTGGGCGACAGTGCCCCCCTGGTGGGGATGCTGCGGGCCCAGAAGGAAGCCGGCCGACTCTACGGGGCCATCTGTGCGGCCCCGGCTGTGGCACTGGAACCCAATGGACTGCTTGAGGGCCACGCGGCAACCGCGCACCCCGGCTTCCAGAGCAAGCTCACCAACCAGAGCCGGATTGGTGAGCGGGTGGTGGTCGACGGCCACTGCATTACCAGCCAGGGGCCCGGCACGGCACTGGCGTTCGCCCTGACGCTGGTGGAACATCTGTGCGGCCGGGCGAAGCGCGACGAGGTCGCCGCCCCTATGGTCCTACCCGGCGCGTGACAGCACCCGCCGCACCAGCAGGGGGCCGAGAAGCTCAAACGCAATGGTGGATGTCACCACGGTCGCCACGATCAGACTGCCGTGCTCCGGATGACGCTCGGCTGCCAGCAGTGCCATGCCCATGGCAACCCCTGCCTGCGGTGTGAGCGCCAGCCCGATACCCGGGCTCAAATCCCGCCCCCGGTGGCCAAGCAGAGTCACGCCCAGGCGTCCGCCCACATAACGCCCCAAAACCCGCAGGCCGATATAGGTCAGAATCAGCCCCCCGGCCGACCCCAGATACGCAAAATCCACGCTGGCTCCGGAAAGCACGAAGAAAAAGACCAGAAACGGCCATTCAATGTGCTCAATCTCGGTGAAGGAACGGGTGTGGTGGTGAGTGACGTTGACGATCACAAAGCCCGCAACCATCGCGGTCAGAAGGGATGAGAGATGCAGGTATTCGGACAGGCCTGCAATCAGGAAGACGAGTGCCAGTGCTTCAGACTGGGTCGGCTCCCCTGGCCGCAGCCTGCCGGTCAGCCAGGCCGCCGGAAGGCCCAGCCCCACACCGACAAGCACCGCCCCGCCCAGTTCCCAGCCAGCCTCAAGAAGCGCGCCTGCGCCATCCCCGGAAACGAGAAAACCCAGCCCGGCCATCACCAGCCCGAACACGATGATGCCCCAGGCATCGTCAATGGCCACAATTCCGCGTATCACCCGGGACTGGGTGTCATCCTTTCCTGTTTCACGGATGGCTTCACTCACGGCCGCCGGATCCGTGGCCACCGAAATGGCAGCGAGAGAGAAGGCCACCGCCAGGGGATAGCCCACTCCCAGCAACCCGGCCGCCACCGCGACCGCACCCACGCCGATCACACTCAGCGAGATCACAAGGATGGCCGGCCCGGTAGCACGCAACCGGTCCAGGGTCAGCTCCCCACCCAGCAGGAAGGCCACCATAACCAGTGCCAGGGTGATCAGTGGCTCGCTGAGCTCGCCCAGCGGGCGCGCCTCAGCGTACCCCAGAATGCCCTGCTGCACTGCGGCGACCAGGACGCCGATCAATACCAGCAGAGAAATGCGGGGGAGGCGGGTACGGGTCGCGATGGCGTCAGCCAGAACGCTGACACTCAGCAGCAATCCGATCACGATCAGGTGTGTAACGGTGGTTCCAAGGTCCGTCATCAGGTCTCTCAGGCGTTGACGCAGTCAATACAGCGCGTAATGGTAGGGTCCACACTGAGCCGATTCTCACCGATGGCCTCGCCGCAGACAAAGCAGTCCCCGAAATCCCCGGCCTCAATGCGCCGCAGAGCGCCCTCGATACGCGTCAGCATCTCCTGACGGCGCCGCGCCGAGGCCTGCGCCATCTGCTGGCCCTGCAGGGCATCCATGCGTGAGAGTCGACCCATGCGCTGCTGGTCCAGCTCCACTGTACCGGTCGAGCTCCCGCCTTCACGCTCAATCGCCTGCAGCTCCTCGCGGAGATCCAGGAGCCGCTGTCGCCAGGTTTCCGGATCCAGTTCCTCAGTCATCGCCCTTTCTGCCCCGATACCTCTGAATCAGTTGCTGTTTACGGCTTTCGAGTCTATCACTGATGGCAACGGGGTAATGGGTATCCGTTGGTGTAAGCGACCGGAGTGCCTCCGGCAGGGCAGCCAGTTCCCGGGCGGCGTGTTCACGTACTGCCTGCAGCGGGGGAAGGGCCCCAGTGCAGACTTCACCCGCGCGGATAGCCGGCCGCAGCAGAGGCTCGGCACCTTCCGGCGCCGGTTCGTCGGCGGCAGCCACTGTGTCTCCGACCATTCGCCCCTGCTCGCTGTGGCGCCACACCTGCTTAGGACCAGGCCAGGTACTTTTATTGCTGGAGGCCTTGATCCGCGGTTCACCCTTGTATTCGGCCAGCTTGTAGGCGAAATCGATGCTCGCCGCGTCCGAAACCGCTGCCCATTCAGTGCCAACGCCGAAGCCGTCGATGGGGGCACCGGATCCAACCAGATCCCGGATCGCGTACTCATCGAGCCCGGAAGACGCAATGATTTTCACCTCCGGGAAGCCAGCCGCATCCAGGCGCTGACGGGCAGCGCGGGATAGTTCGAGCAGATCCCCGGAGTCCAGCCGAACAGCAGTAGCAGGCCGCGGCCCTTCCCCGGCACTGCGCAACAGTTCGATCACCCGATCCACACCGTTGAGGGTGTCCCAGGTGTCGACCAGCAGCGTGGTCTCCGGCCAGTAGTGGCTGAAGGCGCGGAAAGCCTGCGCCTCATCGCCATAAACCTGCACGAAGCTGTGCGCCATGGTCCCCAGAACCGGGATGTCCAGCGCGCGCCCAGCCTCAACATTGGAGGTTCCAGCAGCCCCAGCGACCCAGGCCGCACGGGCCAGATTCATGGCACCTTCGCGGCCATGGGCCTTGCGGGCGCCAAAGTCCATCACCGGCCGTCCCGCCGCGGCCTGCACCACACGCGCTGCCTTGCTGGTCAGCACGCTCTGGGCATGCAGTGTGTTGAGCAGCAGGGTTTCCACCAGCTGGGCCTGGATCAGCGGCGCCCGCACACGGAGCACGGGCTCCAGCGGGAACACCACGCTGCCCTCCGGGATGACATCCACGTCCCCGGTGAAGCGCAGTCCGGACAGCATTTTCAGAAAGTCGCCGGGGAAACGGCCCAGCCCTTCCAGCCAATCAATCTCTTCCGGCGTGATGCGGAAATCGAGCAGCGCCTGTAACGCCCGGGTCTGCCCACAGCTGAGCACATAGTTCCGGCCTTGCGGAAGACGCCGGTAAAAGAGCTCAAAAACAGCATCCCCGTTCAGGCCTTCCGCGTGGTAGACGCGGGCCATGCTGAGTTCGTAGAGGTCGGTGAACAGCATGCGCGCTCCCAGCTTCAGACGATGTTGGCGCCGGCTTCGCGCATTTCTTCCAGTGCCCTGCGACCGCCATCGGGATCCACGGGCCGGGTGGCCTCCTGCATCAGATTCACGGCAAAGCCTTCCCTGAGGGCATCCAGAACCGTGGCCCGAACGCAGACATCCTGCGCCAGGCCTCCGATCCAGAGCCGGCGGACACCCTGGTGCCTCAGCCAGTCACCCAGGCCCGTCCCATCCAGTGCTGAGTACTGGTCCTCACCCTCGAAGGTGCCCTTGGAGACCAGGTGGGCATTGTCCGTGAGTACCAGATCCGGATGGAAGGCAGCGCCTTCGGTCTCCTGGATGCAGTGCGGCGGCCAGGGACCACCCCGGGCCTCAAAACTGCAATGGCTCTGGGGATGCCAGTCCCGGGAGGCGGCCACGGGCACACCTGCCTGACGGGCGGCTTCGATGGCCTGGTTCAGCACCGGCACCACAGCATCGCCCTCTGCCACCCCGAGCGCGCCGCCGGGACAGAAATCGTTCTGGACATCCACAACGATGAGCGCATCATCACTCTCATAGGACGGGTTCATGGGAACCTCCTCCGGGCTGAATCGGGTTTTCCACGTACCGACTATGGTTCCAGCGCCAGACTGAATCAAGCATCAGAGCCCCCGCGATCCACCAGGGGGACTTGAAATCTTCTCTCAAGCCGGTAGGGTGTAAACGAAACCCGCAACCACCCGGGCTCAGCCAGAAGGCTGTGACCCCGCTGCTTGAATCCCCGTCCCGCATGGCGCTGCCCGGCGGGGCGATTCGGTCTGGCCTCACCGAGAGGCCGTTGAGCAGGAAAGCTGCCCGCATGGTCTGGTCTGACGTTCGTCGGACACGTGATGGACACTTTCCCTGACCAGAAGAACTGATTCAGAAATAGACAGGCAGCGCCGCTGCGCGCAGGCGAGCGGCCAGCCGGACAGCGTCGTAACGTGGCGGTGGCTATGGTTATCGTCCCCGGATCGTCTGGTGTGAAGCGTCATCCGCTGCTGCGGGAAACCGTTTACCGAGGAAAGCAACAGACTGAGGAGGTCTGATCTCATGACCGAGAAGTATGACAGTGAAGCCGTCAACACAGCACGTGACTACTACAACAGCACCGATGCCGATAATTTCTACTTTCACGTCTGGGGAGGTGAGGATCTGCACGTTGGCCTCTACAAGGATGATCAGGAGCCGATCCTTGACGCCAGCCGCCGGATCGTTGAGCACATGGGCGAGCTGATGAAGCCCCACGTGCAGCCCGGCCAGAAGCTGCTGGACCTGGGCTCCGGTTTCGGCGGTTCCGGTCGCTACCTCCACCAGGCGCTGGGGCTGGATGTAACGGGCCTGAACCTGTCCGAGGTCGAGAACGATCGCAACCGCGGCTTCAACAAGGACGCGGGCCTTGAGGACAGGATCACGGTCGTGGATGGCAACTTCGAGGAGCTTCCCTTCGAGCACGGTACCTTTGATGTGGTGTTTTCCCAGGATTCGTTCCTTCACAGCGGCAACCGTGAGAAGGTGATCGAGGAGGTTGGCCGCGTTCTCAAGCCGGGCGGTCTGTTCATCTTCACGGATCCGATGATGGCGGATGATTGCCCGGATGGCGTTCTGCAGCCGATTCTGGACCGCCTGCATCTGGATACTCTGGGCTCCCCTGGCTTCTACCGGGATGCCTGCCGTCGCAATGGCATGGAAGAAGTGGACTTCGAGGACAACACGCCTCACCTTCCGCGTCATTACGGTCGGGTTCTGGAGGAGACTGAGCGTCGTGAGAAGGAGCTGGTCGAGAAGAACCTGGTGTCCCAGGAGTACATTGACCGCATGAAGACGGGTCTGAAGAACTGGGTCAACGGCGGTAACAGTGGTTACCTGACCTGGGGGATTTTCCGCTTCAAGAAGACCCAGTAATCACCTGAACAGGCGAACCTGGATTGAAAAGCCGGCCTCGCGGGGCCGGCTTTTTTGTGTCCGGACTGTTAAAGACGGGCTCCCAGGGTGGGGGAGGTCTTACCGGGAATCGCTGTAAATACATCCGTGTACGCTGCTCTTCCGCCATCCATGGCTCCAGAGCTTCCCGGTAAGACCTCCCCCACCCTGCGATCCCTGAGTTTTCGAATAGTCCGACCTAATGCGTTGGGTTCGTGATCCGGTCAGTCCGGAGTCGCTGTCTCTGATCGAATAAACGGTAACTCCCCGCCGTCACCGCCAGCATGGTGCCGAAGCCGGTGCCGGCGGCGATGGTGAACATCAGGAGAATCTGGTACTTCACCGCCAGGGCGGGTGGGCTGCCGGCCAGGATCTGGCCGGTCATCATGCCGGGGAGGCTGACGAGACCGGCGGCGGCCATCATGTTGATGGTGGGAATCATGCCGGAGCGCATGGCTTCCCGGCGGATGTCGCTGATGGCGTCCTGCCAGCGCTGGCCGAGCATGAGGCGGCCTTCGATGTCTTCGCGCTGGCGCCAGACGGTGTCGGTGAGACGGTCGAGGCTGAGGGCGATGCCGTTCATGGTGTTGCCGAGCATCATGCCCAGCAGCGGGATGGCGTACTGGGGCTGGTACCAGGGATCGGGGCGGATGACGATGAGCAGGGTCATCACGGCAATGGTGAAGGCGGAGACGAACATGGCGGAGGTGCCGATGCCGAAGGCCCAGCCGCCCCTGAGGCGGCGGCGCTGGCGCATCATGACTTCACGACCGGCCAGTATCACCATTGCCACGCCCATAAGGGCCACCCAGCCCAGGGCGCCGACGCTGAACAGGGCCTCAAGAACGAGGCCGATGAGCGAGAGCTGGATGGTGGTCCGCACTGCGGCAATCACCAGGGAGCGGCCGAAACCAAGGCGAACCCACCAGGAACAGCCTGCAAGAAGCAGCACCAGCACGGAGGCAAGCGCCAGCTGCCAGTATTGGAGCTCAATCAGTTCCATGGGAGGCCTCCTCCAGCCGACGGCCGTTGATGCGGTAGTGGGTATCGCTCACGCGGGCAATCTGGCTGGGGTCATGGGTGGCCCAGAGTGCCGGCAGGCCCTGGTCGTGGATGCGCTTGACCAGCCACTGCTCGACCCGGTCACGGGTGGCTTCGTCGAGGTTGGCGGTGGGCTCATCAAGCAGCAGGGCCTCGGGGTCCAGTGACAGGGCGCGATACAGGGCCAGGCGCTGCTTCTCGCCGGACGACAGGCGGCTGACGGGCCACTGGTGGACATCAGGCTCAAACCCCAGTGCCGTTAGGTCGGACTCACGGGGTATGCCACAGTGTTCGCCCACGGTGTCATGCCACCAGCGGCTCTCGGCGGGCACCAGCATGACGCGGCGGCGCCACTCGTTGGCTTTCAGGCTGTGTGCCGGAGTCCCATCGAGACGGACCTCACCCTCATGGGGATCCAGGTCGGCCACCGCACGCAGCAGCCGTGATTTTCCGGAGCCCGAAGGGCCGGAGAGACAGACGATGCCTCCCGGGGGCACCGTCAGGTCAATCGCATCCAGCTCGCCGGTGGCAAGGCCATTAAGGATCAGGGTCTGGTTCATGGGGTTGTGATCAGCCTGTAACAGTCATCATCTGTGGTGGTACCCGATAGCGTCGGCCGCGGCAGGGCCCGGTGCCGTCCACGGTGCAGGTGCGCCGGTTCACCCGCCGGATCCGCCCCTGGAGGCCGGGTCCGAAACGCACCCGGTCACCGGGGGAGAAGTCCCGGAGCGCCGTTTCTCCGGCGGTACTGACGATGTCAGTGGCCAGCACGACTCCCCGTGTCTGGGCTTCCTCCGCCAGCCGGCCGCGCAGGGCATGGGCGGCGCCGGCGCTGTGAAGCTGATCCAGCCACTGATAGAAAGCGGCGTTATGCACCTGGCCGTATCGCCGCCCGCCGGAACGGGTCTGGAGCAGGTGGGCGAACTCGTGGCAGCAGCCATGGGCGAGCAGGTTGAGCTCCGAAACGGCACCGCCGAAGTAGCCGCGCCCCTGGATCTCCCGTGTGGAAAGCCAGCCGCCGCAGAGAGCCGGCTGGGCCTTGTCCGCGACCATGAGTGTACCAATCGTAATGCAATGGTCATCACGGCGGGGATCATAGCGGTGCCAGGTAGCACGCCCCGAGCCCACCCGCGTGCGCAGCCGGCATGCCGGCGCCCAGGCGTTATGCAGCTCATGGCAGGCCTCGGCCATCAGGCCGGCAACGACTCGGGCTCGCTCCAAAACACCCCCTCCTGATTGAAGCAGCCATTATAGGTCGCGTGCCGGCCAGTGACGAATCCCCGCCAGAACTTTAGACTCCGGGGAAATCCCTAAAGAAGGAGGCACACCATGCTGTACCAGCGTCTGCCCATGCGCCGCGTGGCGTTCATCCAGATTCTGGCCATGCTCTTTCTGGCCTGCATGCCGCTCATGGGTTCAGCGGATATGATTGAAACCGGCAGCGTTGTGGCCGACCAGCAGCTCCAGCACGACCGTGAGGAGCTGCGCGCCATGCTTGACCGGGACGAGGTCAAGGCAACCCTGGAGCGCATGGGCGTGGATCGCGCCCAGGTGTCGGAACGCATCAACAACCTGACACAGCAGGAGCTGGCCTCCTTCAACGAACAGCTTTCCCAGGCACCCGCCGGTGAAGGCGTCGTGGGCATTATTGTGCTCTTTGTGCTGGTGTTCATTGTTACCGACATGCTCTGCGCCACCAACATCTTCTCGTTCGTCCGTTGCATCAACTGACAGCCCTGCTGCTGGCCGCCGTCCTCCTTCTGGGCGGCTGCGCCAGCCAGCCCCAGTGGCCGGAACACACCGACTCCTCGGCCAGCCACGTCATTGACGGGGTCCCGTTCCATCCCCAGGAAGCCTACCAGTGCGGCCCCGCAGCCCTGGCCACGGTCCTGAACCACCGCTCCGTCGCCACCACACCGGAACGTCTCGTGGACCAGGTCTATGTGCCGGAACGCGGCGGCTCGCTCCAGGTGGAAATGGTTGCCACCGCCCGCGCCCACGGCCTGCTGGCCTATCCACTGGAACCGGAGTTGGGAGCCATCCTCCGGGAGGTGGAAGCGGGTAACCCGGTGCTGGTGATGCAGAACCTGGGGCTCGACTGGTGGCCCCAGTGGCACTATGCCGTGGTCATTGGCTACGACCGCGGCCGTGACCGGATCATCCTGCACACCGACACCCGGCCCCGGCATGCGGAACCGGTCCGTCCCTTCCTGGCCAGCTGGGCGCGCGCCGACCACTGGGCCATGGTCATGACCCCGCCGGATCGCCTTCCGGCCACAGCACGGCCACTGCCCTGGCTGGCCGCGGCCAGTGATATGGAAGAGCTGGGGCAACTGCCCCTGGCGGAGCAGGCCTATCGAACCGCCCTGGCACACTGGCCGGATGCCTCGGCCGCCCGCTTTGGGCTCGCCAACAGCCTCTACGCACAGGAGGAGACGGAGCAGGCTCTGTCCCAGTTCATCACTCTGACCCGGGAAGCCCCGGAGCTTACCGCTGGATGGCTCAACCTCGCCACGCTCCTGGCACGCAGGGGCTGCCCTCTGGCAGCCCGGCACGCGGCGGGCTGCGCCGACACGACTCTTCCGGAAGCCCCCACACCAGCAGGCAGCACGGCGGCCTGCCCGGTGATCCACTGCCCGGCGAAGTGAACCCGGGCGGCAGCTTTCAATCGCACTGCTAGTCTGGAGCGTATAAACAGGAAATACGTCTGTCTCCGGAGGTCATCCATGAGTTACGAGCAGGGCCGGAAAATCCCGGTGGGTATCAGCGCCTGCCTCCTTGGCGAGGAAGTCCGCTACGACGGCGGCCATAAGCATGCCCGCTACTGTTCCCAGGTGCTCTCACACTACTTCGAGTTCCGCTCCCTGTGTCCGGAGCTGGAAGCCGGCCTGGGCGTGCCCCGGCCAGCGATCCACCTGCGTGAACACCAGGACGGCCTGCGCCTGATCACCACCAGTGGCAATGCGGACCATACCGCCTCCATGGAGCACTGGATCCGGGACGCCCTGCCCTCGCTCACGGACCTGCGTGGCTTCATCCTCAAGGCCAAGTCCCCCAGCTGTGGCATGGAACGCATCCGCATCCACAACGAGGAAGGGCAGGTCATCCGGCGGGATGGCAGGGGGCTTTTCGCGCAGGCGCTGATGGAAGCCTACCCGGTTCTGCCGGTGGAGGAGGAGGGCCGCCTGAATGACAGTCACCTGCGCGAGAATTTCATCGAGCGCGTTTTTGTATACGACGACTGGTGTCGCATGATCGAGGCGGGGCTGACCCGGAGCGCCCTTCTGGATTTCCACACACGGCACAAGTTCCAGCTCCTGGCGCACTGCCAGAAGACCTACCGGGAACTCGGCCCCATGCTCTCCGACCTCAAGGCGGAACCGCTGGCGGATATCGCCGAACGCTACATCAACGCCTTCATGAAGGCCATGCAGAAACAGATCACGCGCGGCGACCACGCCAATGCCATGCAGCACCTGATGGGCTACCTGCGCGGTTCCATGAGCGATGCGGACCGCGAGATGCTGCACGAACAGATCGACCTGTACCAGCAGGGGCAGGTGCCGCTGGTGGTGCCCATGACCCTGCTGCGCATGGCCCAGAGGCGGGAACCCGTTGCCTATCTGGAGCGCCAGGACTATCTTACTCCCTACCCGGACGAGCTCGGCCTGCGCAACCACGTCTGATGGGCGGGCAGGCCGGGAGGCCCACACAACCAACAGGTTCCCCGTTTTGCAGAAAACCACGCTGTTACTGACCGTCCTGCTGCTTGCCGCCTGCGCGGCCCCTTCCCTGAAAGATGCGGACCGCATGCGCGCTGATGGCAACCACAAGGCCGCCGCGGAGCTCTATCGCGAGCTTGCCGATATGGGCAATCCCGGTGCGCGCATGAAGCTGTACAACCTTTACCGGGAAACCGGCACAGGTTTTGAGTCGGATGCCAAGGCCCGTGCCGCGCTCGAGACCCTGGCGAACGAACACGGCATCGCGGAAGCCCGGTACCAGCTCGGCCGGATGCTGCGCGAAGAGCGGAAACTGGAGGCCGCCGAGAAACACCTTGAAGCCGCCGCGGAGGCAGGCTACCAGCCGGCTACTGATTATCTGGAAAAGGATGATGGCCTGCTCGCCCGCGAAATCCGGATCGCCCGCAGCTCCCCGGACCGCCAGAAACAGCTGGGGGACGAACTCTTTGAGGGCCGCAACAACGCTCCGAAAGACCGGGAACTGGCTGCCTACTGGTACCGGGTGGCCGCAGAGCGCGGCCACGCCGGTGCCCAGGCCATGCTTGGGTTCGTCCACTTCCAGGGCGAAGGCGTGGAGAAAGACGCGGAAACCGCCTACCGCTGGTACCGGAAGGCCGCCATGCAGGGCCATGTAGGGGCCCAGGCCAACCTGGGCTACCTCTATGGCGAGGGTCAGGGCACCGAACGGAACCTGAAAAAGGCCTATGCCTGGTCAACCCTGGCGGCCGAAAACGGCAGCCCCCAGGGCCGGAAGAACCAGCGCCTGTACCGGGATGCCATGAGTAATGAGGAGCGCCTGGACAGCCTCGACGAGATCCGCCGTCTGGAGGAGATCATCCACGGCGACTGACCCGCCTGCCACCGCCCGGAAACAGAAAACCCCGCGCCGGAACCACCGGGGCGGGGTTTTCTGGTTTACGACTGATCAGCAGGCGCTCATTCCTCCCAGATCACCTTCTTGTTCTGGTCATACCACTTCGGCAGCCGCTCAGCGTAGTGATCCTCGATCACGTTGCGCTTGATCTTCATGGTCGGCGTCAGCATGCCGTTCTCCATGGTCCAGGGCTCCTTCACGATCACCGCGAATGCCAGCTTCTCGTGGTCCTCGACCTCCGAGTTGACCCGGTCCAGCTCTTCCGCCAGCTCCTTCTCGATGGTCGCGCGGTCGCCGCCCTTCTGGAGCTCCGCCTGGGCCTCCTCGGACAGGGTGATCAGGGCACAGGGCTGGGGCTGATTGGCGCCGGCCACGCAGACCACCTCCACCCTGGGATGGGTGAACCGGCCCTCGATGGGAACGGGCACCACGTACTTGCCCTTGGCGGTCTTGAACAGATCCTTCACCCGGCCAGTGATGCGGGTATAGCCATTGGCATCCACTTCCGCCATGTCGCCGGTCCTGAGAAAGCCGTCCTCGGTGATTTCTTCCCTGGTCTTCTCATCGTTCTTGTAGAACCCGAGCATCTGCCCAGGGCTCTTCACCTGAAGCTCGCCCTCGTCCGTCACGCGGTGTTCCACACCGGGGTTCGGAAGACCCACCGTGCCAACCTTGGCGTCACCCGGACGGTTGGCATGGGAATACCCGAAGTTCTCGGACATGCCGTAGACCTCAAGCAGCTCCAGCCCGATGTTGCGGTACCAGTGGATGATCTCCGGCGCCAGCGGGGCCGCCCCGGTCAGGGCCGCACGCACGTGGTCCAGACCCAGCTGCTTGAGGATCTTGCGCTTCACAACCCGGTTGAGCAGCGGAATCCGGAACAGCACCTTCTGCTTCTTCGGCGGCAGCTTGTCGCAGATGGCCAGATAGAACTTCATCCACAGGCGCGGTACGGAGAAGAACAGCGTCGGGCGCGCCCGCTGCAGGTCCTCCTGGAAGGTGTCCAGGGAGTTGGCGAAATAGAGCGGGAAACCG
>Ga0207718_100198_pt1 | contig 69376 bp, 57 predicted proteins | sample A23M2SouthBayCA_FD_187749 | JGI IMG/M metagenome (GOLD analysis project Ga0207718, IMG submission 187749) | Aerobic enrichment media microbial communities from Eden Landing Ponds, California, USA - A23 M2 (SPAdes) | ecosystem: Environmental > Aquatic > Marine > Unclassified | place: Emeryville...
CGCCGCGAGCACGTCGAGGCTGTCCGCCAGTGCGCGCTCGACCTCGTCGACGACGTGTTCGGTCCCGCCCCGGAGGACGATCGTCCCGGCCACACTGTCGACGTCGGTGAAGGCGGTGATCCGCTCGGGCCGTGCGTCACCCCGCCACAGCGGCATCCGGACCCGCTCCTGGCCGACCGCCCCGGCCCGTCCCAGGTCGTCGGGCGTGGCGTCCTCGAGCTCCGAGATCCGCGACGCGCCGGTCGCCTCGGCGAGTCGCCGGCGGTCCGCGTCGTCGACGCGACGCAGTGCCAGGACGCCCGCCTCGGCGAGTTGCTCCTGTGCCGGGTCGTCGATCCCACCCTCGGCGATCAGGACGTCAGCCCCGGCCTCGAGGACGTGCTCGACCTCCTCGGTGAGGGCCGCCTGCTCCTGATCGAGGTACTGGGTGACCTCGTCGAAGTCCGAGACCGTGGTTTCGGTGGACGTCTCGAGTTCCGGCACCTCGATCGCCCCCTCGTACACCAGTACGTCGGCATCCGCGAGGTCCGTCGGCATCGCGTCGTGTGGCGGGTTCTTCGCGACGGTGACTCCCTCGATCAGTCGCGAATCGGCGAGGTTGCCGCCCGCGAAGGACTTGATCGTGACGGCGTCACGATCGACCGTGCCGTCCGCCTGAACCGCCGCCCGGATGGCGTCGACGACCAGCGTCGTCAGGTGATCCTTCTCGGATTCGGCCCCCTTGCCGGTCATCGCCGTCGACGCGATCGCTTCGAGCGTCTCCCGGTCCGCGACGTCGAGATCCATCGCCAGGTCGTCGAGGACGCTCGCGACGTGGTCGCCCGCCTGCTCGAACCCGGCGGTGATCGTCGTCGGGTGCACGTCGTTCTCGAGCAAGTCCTCGGCGGCATCCAGCAACGCGCCCGTCAGGATCACGGCCGAAGTGGTCCCGTCGCCGACCTCCTGCTCCTGGCTCTGTGCCACCTCGACGACCATGTTGGCCGCCGGGTGCTCGACTTCCATCTCCTCTAGGATCGTGACGCCGTCGTTCGTGACGACGGTGTCGCCCGTCGAGTCGACGAGCATCTTGTCCATCCCTCGCGGCCCGAGCGTCGTCCTGACGGCCTCGCCCATCGCTTGGGCCGCCGTCAGGTTCATCGAACGCGCGTCCTTGCCGTCGATGCGCTGGGACTCCTCTGAGAGTACCGAAAGCGTCGGGTCGCCAGCCTGTTGTGCCATGTTATAGGGAGGCCACTCGACGGCTATAAATCTGTTTTTGCGTCAACGAACGGGCGGACAAAAAACTCCGCCGGGCGGCGTCAGTCGTCTGCCGGCTCTTCCTCTTCGAGGCTCGACGTGAAGCCGAGTTCCTCGCGATCCGTGAGCTCCTCGCTGTGCCAGTACTCGTGGTTGTCCAGCGCCCGGAAGCACTTCGCGTTGGTGCCGCCGGCGTCGTAGACGTCCGGTTCCTCTTGTTTACACACCTCGCGGGCGTGCTCACACCGGGTGTGGAACTTACACCCCTCTGGCGGGTCGGCCGGGTCTGGAATGTCGATCCGGCGAACCGGCGGCTGCATGTGCATGGTTTCGCTGGCCACGTCCGGGTCGGCCGGCGGTGTCGACCACCGCAACACCTTCGTGTAAGGGTGGGTCGGATCCTCGATGAGCTCGTCGGGATCACCGATTTCGACGATGTCCCCGAGGTACATCACGGCGATGCGGCCGTCGGACATCTTCGTGAGATAGCGGGCGTTCGCCAGGTCGTGGGACACGAACACGAAGGAGGTCCCGAACATGTCCTGGAGTTCGAGCAGCAGGTCCATCATCTCGACGCGTAGCGAGACGTCCAGCGCCGACACCGCCTCGTCGGCGAGCACGAGGTCGGGGTTCGTCAACAGGGCCCGTCCGAGGACGACCCGCTGTTGCTCGCCGCCCGAGAGCTGGTGGGGGAAGCGCTCGGCGTAGTCCTCGACCGGCGTCATCCCGACGTATTCGAGGAAGTGATAGATCGTCTCGAGTCGCTCCTCGGGGCCGAGCTCCTTGCGCCACCGCTTGAGCGGGTCAGCCAGGGTCGCCCGAACGCGCCGGGAAGAGTTGAGCGCACTCCCCGGGTCCTGGTGGATGATCTGCAACGCCTGCTGGATCTCGTCCTTCGAGATCTTGGCATCGCTCGAGCGGTCCTTCGCCTTCCAGATGTTCTGGCCACGGTACTTGATCGAACCGCCGGTCGGTCGCTGGAGGCCGATCGCGGCCTTCCCGAGCGTGGTTTTGCCACACCCGCTCTCGCCGACCAGTGCGACGATGTCCTCCTCCTCGACTTCGAGGGAGATTCCGTCGACGGCCCGAACGATCTCCTCGGAGAGCGCTTTCTCGATAACGCCGCCGGGTTTGAAGTGTACCTCGACGTCCTCCATCGAGAGCAGTGGTTCGTCTGATTCAGTTTCGCTCATGTTACATGTCCTCCTCTACGACGCCTGAGTGAAGCGAATACGTGATCGTCTCTCGCGACTCTTCCGGATAGAAGCATGCGGCTACCTGTTCGTCCTCGACGTCCATCAGATCGGGGTCCTCGACCGTACATTGCTCGTCGGCGATCGGACACCGCGGATGATACCGACACCCCGATGGAATACTCACGGGGTCGGGAGCCGCCCCCTCGATCGGTTGCATCTCTTCGACGACCGAGTCGATGCTCGGCAGTGAACGCAGCAGTGCCCTGGTGTAGGGATGGGACGCGTTCTTGAGGACTTTGTAGGCAGAGCCGACCTCCACGAACTCGAAGGCGTACAGCACGGCGAGCCGGTCTGCCAGCCCGGCCACCAGCGGCAGGTCGTGGGTGATGAACAGGATCGTCAATTCGAACTCGTCCTGGAGCTCCCGCAACATTGCGATGATCGAGCGCTGCATCAGCATGTCCAGGGCCGCGGTCGGCTCGTCCATCACCAGCATCTCCGGTTCGAGGACGAGGCTGAGCGCGATCAGCGCGCGCTGTTTCATCCCGCCGGAGAGTTCGTGGGGGTAGGACCCGAACACCCGGTCCGCGTCGAGGTGCAACGCGTCGAAGAGGTCCCGTGCGTGGGTCATCCGCTCGTCTAAATCCGCGTTGTGCGCGCGGATGGTCTCCTTGAAGTGGGCCCCGATCTTCATGGTGGGGTTGAACGAACTCATCGCGCCCTGGAAGACCATCGCGGCCTCCTCCCATCGGTAGCGCCGCTTCTGTTCTTTGTTCAGGTCGAGGATCTTGACCGCGCCGTCGGCGTCGGTCGTGATCCCTTGCGGGAGGGTCTTCGGGTTCTCCGGGTAGTAGGTAATCTCGCCAGTCAGCAAGCCGGGATCCTCGACCACGTCGAGCAGCGACGCGGCGAACATCGACTTCCCGGACCCGGACTCGCCGACGATTCCGATGATCTCGTTGCGGCGGATGTCGAGGCTGGCGTGATCCAGTACCGTCGACTGTCCGCGATCCAAGTCGAAGCGCACGGTCGCGTCCTCGACCTCGAGGATGTGGTCCTCAGTCGATACCTGTCGGCCGTACTGCGTCGGTTCTTCGGTTGCCATACTTAGCACCTCCAACTCACGTTACTCGGCTCCGGTACGCCCCGATCGGATCCGTCCGTTGTCGTCTCCAACACTTACATCACCTCACCGCTCGACTGGGGCTCGCTTTCCTCGTCAGGTGTCGTCTGTGCGTGCCGGGCACGCAGCCGCGGGTTGAACACCTTGTCGAGCCCCTGGGCGAACAACACGAGCACGAACGTCATCCCCGAGAGGAACGCTGCGGGGAAGAACAGCCAGTGCCCGGCGTGGCCGATCTGTGAGACCGCGTTGCCAGTCTCGTATGCGTTGTTCATCATCACGCCCCAGTTGAGCGTCGAATACGGTAGGACGCCCAGGAAGTAAAGCGCAACAGAGGCTTTCAGCACTTGTGTGGCCGCGCCGGCCATGTTGACGAGGATGTACGGCGCGAGCTTCGGGATCAGATCCTGTCTGATCAGTGTCGCCGAAGACAGCCCCAGTGCTCGCCCTGCCTCGATGTAGTCCTCCTCCCGGAGCGTCAATACCTGTGACCGTAGTGCCCGTGCCAGCCCCGGCCACGTGTCGATCGCGAGGACGACACCCACGATGAACGGTTCCCTGGGCGAGAAGATCCCCGCGAGCACGATGATCAGCGGGAGGCCCGGCAGGACCGCCTGAATGTCCGTGATCGTCATCATGACCCGATCGACGAGACCGCCCTTGTATCCGCCGACGAAGCCGACGAGGACGCCCGCGCCGACCGTCATAAGTGCGCCCCCTGCGGCCATCTTGAGCATCGCCGGGGTGGCATGAACGATCAGTTCGAAGATCGACTCTCCGAGATTGTTGGTCCCGAAGGGCACACTCCAGTCGACGAACGCACCCTGGTATCGCGGCCCCTCGTTGAGTTCCGGCTGGTCGACCAGCACGACGCCCGCCGTCGCCAGGAAGATGTAAAACAGCAATCCGAGGCCACCGACCCGGGTCCGCCAGTCGCTCCATCCGATCCGGAGCGGCGCGAGGATGTACCGGTCGGCGAACCGCGTGAGCCGCTCACGCGTCGACATCCTTGCCGCCTCCATATCCTCGCCGGTTCCGAAGATCATCTCCTCGGCCGTGCCACCGTCCGTCCGCAGTTCAGAGTCGTTATCAGTCATGTTAGAAGCTCTCCCGTGTTGAACCGGTTCCGGCACGCGGGTCGATCAGCCCGTACGTCAGGTCGGCGAACAGGATCCCGAGGATGGTGATGAACGTGAAAAACAGGAACGATCCCATCAACAGCGGGTAGTCCCGTTGGATCAGGGCCTCGAACGTGTAGTACCCGAGCCCGATGTACTGGAAGATCTGTTCGGTGATGACGCTCGAACTGAACAGCCGTGCGATCCCGATCATCATGCCGGTGTAGATCGGCAGGATCGCGTTCCGCGTGAGATACCGCGTCAGTATTCGGTTGACGCCGATCCCCCGGATCTCCGCCGACCGGATGAAGTCTGACCCCATGATCCGGACCGCGTTCCCCCGCATGTTGAGCGATCCGGACGCGAACCCGACGACGAAGCTAGAGAGGATTGGCATCGCCCCGTGTCGCACCATTCCAATCATGAATTCGAGGTTGAAGCCCGGCGTCGCGTTCGATGGGTACCGGCCACCGGTCGGGAGCAGTTCCCACTCGTAGCCCAGGAACACGAGCATCACGACCGCGATGACATAGTACGGAATGGAGTTCATCGTCAGGACGTACGCGACCAGCCCCGAGTCGATCCTGGTCCCCTCGTACCACGCCATGATGGCGCCGATGACGATCGTCGCCGTGTACCCGAGCAGGAGACCGTAGACGCTGATGAAAATCGACCACGGCATCGCCCGGAAGAGGATGTCGAAGACCCCCCTGTTATAGAAGATGGACTGCCCGAAGTTCTGATAGAGGACAATGTCAGTGCTATACCCGATGAACCCCTCGATGATCCCCTCATCAGGATTGATCCCGGTCAACTGTTCTGCCTGCCGGGCGATCTCCTGTGGGTTGACTCCCCCCGATCCACCGCCCAACTCTTGTTGGATCAGGTCCGCGATGATGGCGTCCAGCGGACTTCCGGGCATGAACCGGTACAACGCGTACGTAACGAACATCCCGGCGATCATTGTAATAACCGCCTGTGCGATACGGTTGATGTAGTAACCCATACTCTGAACGTATATGGTGAATTCGTCCTATTATATTTTCCGTCATCGAATCCCTTTTACTGTGTCCAATTCCAATCTGAAGTATTATGTCATTCAGGGACAGGAATGGAATTCTCACCGCGAACCCTCGACACAGCGATTCGAGCGACACCGTTTTTCGAGTGGGCACCGCAACGTGGTACTGATGACTGACGACCCACGCGAGCGCGCGACCACGCTCCTTCGACAAAACCGATCGGATCCGGATCCCGAGGACGCTTCAGAGTTCGGTGCCATGCTCTCGGCCGACGATCCGACGCTCCGTCGGTACGGCCTCGACGGGCTTCAGATCCTTGCCGGTCGGGACCCGTCAGTGCTTGATGACCGTGTGGCGTCGATCGCCGACCTCCTTACGGACACTGACCGCGAGGTTCGGGCCGGCGCGAGTGCCATCTTCGCGGGATCACTCCCCGGCGACACTGTTCTCGACGAGAGCGACACTCTTGCCGACCTGCTGACGGACGAGTACCCCATCGTCCGATGGAACGCCCTCGAGGCACTGCTCGAGGCGGCCCGGACCGATCCTGCAGCCTGTGCAGACTACGTCGAAGACGTGCGTTCGTTCCTCGACGCCGACGCCGGCCACGCCCGTACCCACGCCGTGCGGTTTCTCGGCCTGGTCTCGATGGAGCGACCCGACGCCGTCGCACCCGTGACCGACCGGCTCCTCGCGGTGCTGGACTCGAGTGCGGACGTCGAGGTTCCGGTCGACGCGTCGGCCCGTCGACGTGCCCCGGACATGGGCTCGCGGGTCGACGACATGGCCGACGAAGGCCGCAAGCGTCTCCGTGACGCCCGACAGGCCGCCGGCCACGCGATCTACGAAGTCGCGGCCGCCGATCCCGATGCTGTCCGGCCGGCCGTCGGTACTCTCTGTGAGCTACTCGCGGACCCGGATCCACAAATCCGGGCGGTCGTCCTCGACGCCCTGGTCGCACTCGCGAAGGCCGACCCCGAACCCGTGGCCGAGCACGTCGATCGGGTCGCCGAACGCCTCGACGACGACGCAACGATGGTCCGGGCCAGCGCCAGTCAGGCTCTCACGGGAGTCAGTCCCGCGGTCCCGGACGCCGTCGCGTCGGCCGCCCTCGACGCCACCGATGCCCTCGGCGACCTCCTCGATCACGAGTCGCCGGCCGTTCGGGCGAGCGCCGCGTCGCTGCTGGCGTTGGCTGCGGAGCGTAATCCCGACGCCGTCGCCGGCGTGAGCGACCGACTGGCCGAGCTTCGCGAGGACGACATCGGCTTCGTCCGTGAGGCTGCGGTCGACGCGCTCGCCGACCGGTGATCGAGGCCCCAGATGTCCGGGCTGTGGTCGAGGACGTTGTGTCCTTGACGGAAGACTCTACAACACGGGTTCGGTAAGGGGCAGTCCTTGTCGCTTTTTGTCTCCGTTACGTCGGTCCACTGAGCGCCGAGACCGGGGTTCGAACGCGGGAAAAACGAACGCTTGCGATCGAAAATCAGTCGGTCGGTACCGAACCTGACCGGGTGTCAGGCGGGACTTAGCTTCGGTGATCCGCGGGCGGGTCGGGGTAGTCCGAGTCGTACTTCAGCTGTGGCATCCCGGTGAGGACGCTGTAGTTGCGCGATCCGTACTCCTTGGTCGAGCCCCAGACGTCGTGGTCCGCCGGCGGGAAGTTGTGGTCCCGGACGTTGCCGAAGACGCCGTTGTAGTAGGAGTGGAACACGAAGTTCGGCAGGTAGTAGTTGTAGTACGTGGCCGGAACTTGCGCGCGCTCGCGAACCTGATCGATGGTGATCCCGGGCTCACGCAGACCTTCGACGACTTCCTTCATGTCGTAGGTCTCCGAGCCGCCCGGAATGCTGTCGGGGATCTTGTAAGCGCCATCCGGCGCTTCGATCGAGCCGGCCTCCGAGGGGAGCGGGACTTCCTGGACTGGCCGACCCAGGCCGTCGACTTCGTCGTCATCCGTGATGTCGTAGTACGGGGCGTCGTCAGGACTACCCTTGAGCAGCGGGTTCGACCACCATGCGCCCTGGTAGTCGTAGGCGCCGGTGATGGTCTGGAAGTTCGCCCACTGCAGCGCGATGTCGTAGTCGTAGCTCGGCGAGTCGAGCCGCGTGGTGTAGGTCGACCAGGCGTTGCCGTCGAGCGTAACGCCCAGGCCGAAGTCCTCCAGGTTGGCCATCACGGTCTGGACGCCGCCGATCCAGGAGGCTTCGCCGGAGTTGAACGACAGGTTCCAGTCGACACTGTCGCCGTCCGGACCGACCCACGAGCCGCCCTGTTTCTCGTAGCCCGCCCGGCGCATCCACTGGCCGGCCAGTTCCTGGTCGGCCTCGATCGGGTAGGTGTACATCTGATCGAGGAACTCGTCGGAGAAGTTCCCTTCGGCGACCGACTCGAGTGTGCCGACGTGGTGGGGGTTGGCTTCCGAGACTTCGGGGCCCCATCCGTTGGCCCCGACCTGGTTCCAGTCGATCGCGGCGACAGCCGCACGCCGGACCCACAGACGACCGAGGTGTTTGTTGTTGAAGTTGAAGATGAGCTGGTCCCCACCGATCTGGAGCCAGCGGGAGATCTCCTGAGTGTAGTCAGGCACGGAGTTCCGGTTGATGTTCCCCGTCGACATCGGCAGGACGCCGTTCTCGATATCGATCTGACCACGCGCCCGCATGACCTGTGCACGGTCTTCGGTCGCAAAGCGGATGCGGAGTGTGGGGATGTCGATGTGCTCGTTGGGATGGTTGTCCCGCAGGGTCAGGGTGGCGTCGGTCCCGGAGATGGCGTCGGCGGACGGGATCTTGTAGACGCTGCCACCCCAGCCCTCGTCGGCGTAGCGCTGCATGGAGACGCGGTCGCCTTCGAGCTCGTCGGTGATCGTCGTCACGGCGTCCGAGTCCGCGGCGTCCGCGTACCGCTCGGCGTACGGCGTGGTGAACGCCGGGTGCATCGGCTGGGCCTCGGTCTGGGCGACCCCTTCGACCGTGTCGGTCTCCATGACGTACGCGTTGGTCCCGTCGTCGGGCAGGTCGGACTCGCCCGTCGGCGCGTTGGAGTTGCGCGGCTCGAGTCGACGCGTGCCGTCCTCGTACCAGAAGTGACGCCGGAACTGATCGACAGCCTCGCTGGCGAACGAGACGTCCGAGGCGAAGATGTTCCCATCGTACCCGTAGTACACGTAGTCGTGTGTCACCCGGGCCTCGGCGTCGATGTTCGTTTCCTCGTCCCAGTAGTACATGTCCTGGTTGTAGGTGTTGTACATGTCATACGGGGGCTCGACCGTATAGTCCGTGAGTAGCGTCGGGATCTCGACCTCCTCGACGCCATCGACGTGGGGCATCTCGTAGGTGTGCCCGTCGATGATGATGTTGAGCCCCTGGGTCCGCGCCGACGTGATCTCCGTCATCCAGTTGATGCCGGTGGAGCGGTCCCCCGTCTGCCAGGTGGACATGTTGGCCTGCTCGGGAATGTTGTTGTCGACGACGGTGAGCACCTCGTCGACAGGCTGTTGGCCATTGCCGTTGCCATTGCCATTGCCGTTCCCGTTGCCATTACCATTGCCGTTGCCATTGCCATTGCCATTGCCGTTCCCGTTGCCTCCGGGTCCGTCGGTATTTTCCCCCGAGTCGTCGGAACAACCAGCGGCACCGGCGACGCTGGCTGCGACAATTGCCTGAACGTATTTACGTCTGGACAGTTCATCCAGCGGATTATTGGGTCTCCGCATGGTACGATATTCTCAATCAGACATTAATAAAACTTTCCATTATAATTTCAGCCCGATTCTACGATAACGAAACCACGGGGCACCGTGATGCATCCCGTTCTCTCCCGGGAGTCGCTTCCGTTCGGCCAACCCCTAACTCGGAACCCATTCTCAGTAGTGCTGTTCGTTCAATATGTGTCGGCCCGTTCATAGCAATGGCGTACTATTTCTTCACAATACTATCACGAGCGTATGCGCGCGCGTAAGAGCCAATCAATCCAGGAATCCAGTTTGGGAACTGACGAGGGCATGCAGCGTCGACTCGTCGATCGAAGATTCGTCTCAGCACACCGCAGATCGGGAGGGAAACGTTTTTTCAGCGGCGTCCAAGAGTGCTTAGTATGTCCGCTCGCCTGAACGCTGTTGGGAGGCCACGCCAATGACGGACGAGCCATCGATGTTCATGGTGGAAATCTGTGATCGCCGGATGCAGTTTTTCTACATTTTCGCCTTTTCGCTGTTTTTCCTGTTATTGATGATTCCGTACCTGTTCGTGCTGGATCCGAACTCGGCGGTCTACGTCGTTTCGGCGATGAATGCGTTCGGCCTCGGGGTGTTTGCGCTCCTCAGTGGCGGTGCGATCTGGTATTGTAAGCGTTACTACTGAGTGTCCGTTTGTCGATCTTTGGGGGACGCGTTACTCTCCGCGGATACCTTCCTTCGACGGGTGTCGTCCGTTCGTCAAAAGAGCGAATCGCGGGCTGATTTTGGCGGGCTGCAACCGGGCAGTTCCTACATCATGCCGCCCATGCCGCCCATGCCACCCATGCCGCCGCCCATACCGCCCATGCCGCCACCCTGGCCGTCGTCCTCATCCTCGTAGTCTTCGCCCAGCGCGGTCGCCGAGATGATGTCGTCGATCTTGAGCACGAGGTTTGCGGCCTCGACCGCACTGCTCACTGCCTGGGATTTCGCGTGTGCGGGTTCGACGACGCCAGCCTCGAACGTATCGACGACATCGCCGTCGAAGACGTCAAGCCCCGCGTGACCGTCGCCGCTCTCGTGGGCCGAACGCAGTTCCACCAGCGTGTCGATGGAGTCGAGTCCGGCGTTCTCCGCGAGGACGCGCGGGATGAGATCGAAGGCGTCCGCGAACGCCTCGACGGCGAGTTGCTCGCGACCGCTGACGCCGTCGGCGTACTCCCGGAGTCGGTCGGCGAGTTCGACCTCGGTCGCGCCACCACCGGCCAGCACGCGACCGTCGGTGATCGTCGCCGCGACGACGTCGAGTGCGTCGGTGATACCGCGTTCGAGCTCGTCGCTGACGTGCTCGGTCGAGCCCCGGATGACCAGTGTCACGCCGTGGTTGCCGTCGCTTTCGACAACGTACCACCCGTCTTCGGGGTCCCGCGAGATATCGCCCGTGGCGAGGTCCTCCGCCGACAGTGACTCGAAGTCCAGGTTCGAGTGGAGCTGGGTTCCGAGGACTTCGCTGAGGAACTCGAGGTCACTTCGCTTGATCTGGCTGATCGAGAGGATTCCTTCGCGCGCGAGCAGGTGCTGGGCCATCTCGTCGATGGACTTCTTCGAGAGCACGACGTCGACGCCGGCGTCGGCGACCGCCTGGACCTTCTCCCGGATCGCCTGTTCCTCCTGCTCGATGAACTCCTGGAGCTGATCGGGGTCGTCGACGCTCAACTGGGCGTCGTTCTCCATCTCGTTGACGGTGAAGGGCGCATCCAGCAGCAGGATGTCGGCGTCCTCGGCCTCTTCCGGCATGTCCTCGTGGTCGGGATCCGTGTCGATGGTGCCACCACGGACGATCTGGGAGGCGTCGACGGGCCGTCCGGGCGCGGACTTGATGTCGACGAACTCCAGATCGACGACCGTCGAGCCGTCGTCGGCCTCGACGGCGACCGCCTGCGCCGTTTCCACGACCAGATCGGAGAGGAGGTCCAGATTGAGTTCCGCACCCTTGCCGGTCATGCTCGTCGCCGCGACGCTCTTGAGCATCTCCTCGTCGTCGGGCTCGACCGGGACCGCGATGTCGTCGATCTCTTCGCGGGCCCGCTTGGCTGCCATGTCGTACCCGCGGATGATCGAGGTCGGGTGAATATCCTGTTCGAGGAGGTCTTCGGCGTTTTTCAGGAGTTCGCCAGCAAGCGAGACGGCCGTGGTCGTGCCGTCGCCCGCCTCGTCCTCCTGGGTCTGGGCGACCTCGACGATCATCTTCGCCGTCGGGTTCTCGATGTCCATCTCGTCGAGGATCGTCACACCGTCGTTCGTGACGGTTACGTCCCCGATCGAGGAGACGAGCATCTTGTCCATCCCTTTCGGTCCGAGCGTCGAGCGGACCGACTCGGCGACCGCGCGGGCCGCCGAAATGTTGTGGCTCTGGGCGTCTTTGTCCTTGAGACGATCCGCATCGTCGCCGAGGACGATCATCGGCTGTCCCTGCATTCGCTGGCTCATAAGTCGATAGCATGTTTGTCTGTGGTTCTATATAAGTGTGCGGGTTTCGATCGACTCCGGTCCGGGCCGACTCAGCGATCCACAACCCGGTGAAGCCGATAGAACACACGGTAGAACCGATATATACCGAAGATAGCACACCTTCGGGTCCAGCAGTCTCAGGACTCGGTGGAGCGAGACTTATATGTATCTCTCAGGGGGATCGAGGACTCCGGGCCTATGCGTCGCGGTTCAACCGCCGGACTGACCCCCGTATCTGGCGGACGTTGGCGGATTGCTCCTGGTTTGCCGCCGCGATGTCGTTGACCTCGTCGGCGATCGTCTCGGCCTGGCCGACGAGTTCGTCGACCATCGAGGCGACCTCCTCGGTGCTTGCCGCCTGATCGTCGGTCGCCTCGGCGACTTCCTGAATCCCGCGGGAGGTCTCGGTGACGGCCTCGACGATGTCCTCTAGGTTCGCCATTGCGGCTTCGACGCGATCGATCCCCTCCTGAACCTGCTCGGTCGTCTCTGCGAGACTCTCGACCGTCTGTTCGGTGTCGTCCTGAATCGCCGCGACCATCTCCTCGATCTCGCCCGCGTGTTCCTGGGACTCCCCGGCAAGACTCTTGACCTCGTCGGCCACGACGGCGAAGCCGTCGCCGGCCTCGCCGGCACGGGCGGCCTCGATCGAGGCGTTCAACGCGAGAATGTTCGTCTGCTCGGCGATGTCGTTGATGACCTCGACGACTTCGTCGATCTCGCCGACGCGATCCTGCAGGCGGTCGACGTCTGCGGCGACGTCCCCGGCCGAGTCATCGACTGCCTGCATGACGTCGATCGCGTCGGTGGCTGCGTCCCGTCCGTCTTCAGCGAGGCGTTCGGCCTCGGCACTGGTGGCGTCGACGTCGTCGGCTGTCGCCGCGATCTCCTCGATCGTCGCACTCATGTTCGAGACCTCCCCCGAGACCTCGCTGACACTGTCGACCTGTTCGTCGGCGATCGAACTGATCCGCTGGGCGCTGTCGGCGAGATCCTCGGCTGCCGTCTGGGTTTCGTCGACTGCCGTCTCGACCTCGCTGGCGACTGTCCGTCGACGGTCGAGTTCCGCCTCGACGCGCTGGTTGTAGGCGTGAATGTAGGTGTCCATCGCCACCTGCTGGTCGAGGTTGAGCAACTTCAGCGCCGACAGCGACCGCTCGACGACCGCGTCGACCGCCTCTTCGGGGCTCAGTTCGCCCGTCTCGCTGCCGGCAGGCTCCCCTTGCCCGGCGAGTTCGGCTTTGACGTCGTCGGCGATCGTCTCCATGATACCCTGGTAGTAGATGACATAGGCCCCGAGGTAGAACTTCGGCCCCATTTCGAGCATGTCGTGGAGTTTGCCGATCCTGGCTCGACGATCAAAGTAGTCCTGGCCGTACTCGCCGTCCCCTAGCGCCCGGAGGTACGCCGACTGGGTCCGTTTGAGTGCCTCGATGCCCTTGTTGGAGCGCTCCATCACGTCGACGGCGTCACCGAACTCCTGGAGGTGATCGTAGAACTCCTCGGCGAGCTCGTCGGCGAGCTCATCGAACTCCGCCTCCATGTCGGCCAGCCGCTTTTGGTCTTCGTCGTCGAACTGGGAGAAGTCCTTTCGCCAGGTGATCTCTTCCCGGTCGATCCCGATCTCGTCGGTGAGGGTCGAGCCATCGACCCGACCCCGTCGCTGTGCATCGATCACGTCGTCATCTGTCGGTGGCATGGGTCTCACTGTCAGTGGAACATGTCGACCCCTCACGTCGGTGTTCGGGGGAACGACTGTTTCACTTTGGGCTTGTTATCTTCTGGGACCTATTAATCGGCTTCCTCCCAATTTCAAATATGATTTCGAAAAGAGAGAGCTATATAGATGTAATTTTCACACCTTTTGGAAGTTCTCATGGTGGGTCAGGGCGGCTTCGATCGATACGTTTTCCCCCCGTGCCGGCCGATCCAGGCGCATGTTCCCGGACTTTACGGTCATCCCAGCAGTCGACATGCAGGAGGGGCAGGTCGTCCAGCTCGTCGGCGGCGAGCGTGGCACCGGAAAGACCTACGGCGACCCCGTCAATGCGGCCGAACGATGGGTCGAGGCGGGCGCGGAAACCCTGCACCTGATCGATCTCGACGGTGCGTTCGAGGGCGAACGTGCGAACGCCGACGCCATCGAGGCGATCCGGGCGGCCGTCGATGTCGACCTCCAGCTCGGCGGCGGGATTCGAACGGCCGAGGACGCCCGGAATCTCCTGGATGCGGGCGTCGATCGCGTCATCCTCGGGACGGCCGCCGTCGAGGATCCCGAGATCGTCGCCGAGATCACCGAGACCCACCCGGGCAGCGTCCTCGTCAGCTTAGACGCCAGCGACGGCGAGGTCGTCGTCTCGGGGTGGACCGAATCGACCGGTCTCGATCCGGCCGAAGCCGCTGGCAGGTACGCCGAGCTGGGCGCGGCGGGCATCCTCTTCACGGACGTCGACGTCGAGGGGCAACTGGGGGGCGTTCGGACAGCCCCCGTCGAACGCGTCGTCGAGGCCGTCGATGTTCCCGTGATCGCCAGCGGCGGCGTGGCGACCGTCGATGACATCCGGGCCCTGGAAGCCACCGGCGCGGCGGCGGTCGTCGTCGGCAGCGCGCTCTACGAGGGGAAGTTCACACTCGAAGACGCGATCGCGGCCGTCGAGTGAGTCGGCGGGGCGACCTCCCAGCGACTCCCGGCGAGGCACAATCACCAAATACGAGGGGGGAGTGTATCGATCCATGACCGACCGAACCGCCGCAGTCACCCGCGAGACGGGCGAAACCGACATCGAGGTGACGCTCGATCTCGACGGCGACGGGGAGTCGACCATCGAGACGGGGATCGGCTTCTTCGACCACATGCTCGATGCGTTCGCCACGCACGGCCTGTTCGATCTGACCGTTCGATGTGACGGCGACCTCGCTGTCGACGACCACCACACTGTCGAGGACGTCGCGATCACGCTCGGCGAAGCGTTCACCGAGGCGCTGGGCGAGAAACGCGGGATCGACCGTTTCGCCGACCGACGGGTCCCGCTGGACGAGGCCGTCGCGAGCGTCGTCGTGGACGTGAGTGGTCGGCCCTACTTCGACTTTGAGGGGGAATTCTCCCAGGCAACCGTCGGGGAGTTCACCAGTGCCATGGCGAAGCACTTCCTTCGCTCGCTCGCGATGAACGCCGGCCTCACCCTGCACGCGAGCGTCGAGGGCGAAAACGCCCACCACGAGGTCGAGGCGCTGTTCAAAGGGCTGGCCCGGGCACTCGACGACGCGACCCGGATCGACGACCGGCGCGCCGACGCTCCCTCGACGAAAGGGGAGTTATGACAGCCGACCAGTCCGCCTCCTTCGAAGCGATCATGGAAAAGTTCGAGGACAGCCCGAGCCAGCAGCGGGTCATCCGTCTGTTGCTCGAACGCGGCTTTTCCGTCAACGACGACGGTCGGGTCGTCTCCGGCGGGATCGAGATTCCGAACACGGGCATCGCCCGCGAGGTGGATGTCGACCGCCGGGTCGTCGACGCGACGACTGATGCCATCCTGGAGGACCCACAGTTGCGGCGGATCTTCCAGAACATCTCGGCGATCCCGAGCCTGATGGATCTCGCGCCGGTGCTGGATCTGGCGGTGATGACCGTCGCCGTCCGCGAGGCCGAGGAGTCCGGCATCGTCGCGACCGTGACCGAACTCCTCGCCGACCGGGACATCTCGATCCGGCAGGTCATCACCGAGGACCCGGAGTTCACCGACCAGCCACGGCTGTACGTCATCACTGACGACGCCGTGCCGGGCGACCTGCTCAACGAGATCCGCGAACTGGCGTTCGTCCACAAGATCGAATTGCAGTAGTCGAGCCGCTCCGCCAGCGCTGATCGACAAAGGTAGGTGGGAGCCACTGGATGGCCTTCGTATGCAGGTAGACATCGGAAACGCACTCGCCGAGGTCGCCACGCCGGGGATTCCCCGTGAAGCGCTCGAACGACTCGACGATCGCGTCGCCGCGGCCCACGCCCGCATCGAGGAAGGCCGAGCGAACGACGAACACGGCTACGCGACGCTGAACCAGCCCGAAAACGTCGACGTCGACGCCATCGAAGCGGCGGTCGAACCCTTCGCGGACTGTGAGACCCTTATCAACGTCGGGATCGGCGGCAGTGCGCTGGGCGCGGCCACGATCTCGGCCGCCCTGGACAGCGACGTCGACGCCTACTACCTCGACAACGTCGACCCGAAGTGGGTCGCCGACCACCTCGAATCGATTGATCTCTCGTCGACGGCGCTCAACGTCGTCTCCAAATCCGGGATGACCGCCGAGACGCTGTCGAACTTCCTCGTCGTGCGCGAGGCGATGGAAGACGCAGGGGTCGACTGGACCGAACGAACCTGGGTCACGACCGGACCGGAGGGTAACCTCCGGGACCTCGCGGAGAAGCACGATCTGCCGTCGCTTCCCGTTCCTGACGGCGTTCCCGGTCGCTTTTCGGTACTCTCGACGGTCGGCCTCGCGGCGGCAGCGCTCCAGGGCCACGACATCGAGGCGATCCTCGACGGTGCCCGTGACGCCGACGACGCGCTCGGCCCCTCGCTGTTCGACTCGCCCGCCTACGCTTACGGCGCGGTCAACTACGCGCTCGACCAGCGCGGTGCCGGCATCAACGTCCTGTTGCCCTACGCCGAATCCCTGGAAACCTACGCCGAATGGTACTCACAGCTGTGGGCCGAAAGCGTCGGCAAGGACGGCGTTGGTCAGACGCCCGTCCGGGCGCTTGGCGCGACCGACCAGCATTCCCAGCTCCAGCTCTACCGGGCTGGCCCCCACGACAAGATGGTCACGTTCATCCGGCCAACGGAGCGGGCGGACACGACGATTCCCGAGACAGACCTGGCGGGCCTCTCGTATCTCGGCGGGTCGACGCTCGGCGAGTTGATCGACGCCGAGTTCGAAGCGACGGAGGCCAGCCTCGCGAATGCGGGACTGCCGAACGTCCGCATCGAGATCGACCGCGTCGACGAGGCGGCGATCGGCGAGTTGCTCTACAGCATGGAGGCGGCGACGATCCTCGCGGGCGAACTCTACAACGTCGACGCCTTCGTCCAGCCGGCCGTCGAGTGGGGCAAGAAGGCCACCCGCGGCCTGCTCGGCGGCGGCGACTTCGAGGAAGCCGACGAGGTCGCCGAGAAGACCGAACTCACGATCGAGTGAGGGCGTTCAGGCCGCTGCAGACTCGATTATTCCGCTCGAAACGACTCGATCAGGTCGGATTTCGACTCGAACGCCCGATCGACCATCCGATCGAGGAGTTCATTTTTCGACACGCCCTGGCCCGTCTCGCGCTCGATTTCGGCCTGCAACTGTTCGAGCTTCTCGTTCGTCTCCGCGATGATTGGAACAGTCGGTGCCATACGAGTTGTCAGCGGACACGACAAAATGTGACATCCTCCTCGCCGTGAACGGCGAGGCTTCCCGTACCGCAGTTGGGATATTTGCCGGTTTACGATACGACCTGTTCTCTCGTGCGAAACGTCCCGCTCTCGCGGTCGAACAGGTGTACCGATGGCTGTGCCACGCAGCCGTTACTCCTATCCTCGACGTGAGGACTCGGAGTTATCTTCTGGCGCATGTTCTCCGCCCCATTACAATCCGCGTTCCCGACCAAACCGCACGACGAGCAGATGTACAAGCCACGTTCGACACGGTTCGACTTCGTGTCGTCGCCACACCGTGAACACGTCTTCGACGTGTCCCACTCGTTCTCCTTCAACACCTCGACACCACGTATCTCGCCTTTGTATTCGAGGTACTGGTAGATGCGGTCGAACGCCCACGTATGGAGTTTCTTGTTTCCAGTTTTGCCCCAGTCAGATTCGCGCACGTCTTCGGGCCAACTCACCGCGAGCGTCCCAACACCGCGCTCAACACACTCCGTGATGATGGCGTCCGTGAGCGTGTGGTAGAAGTGCGTCTCACGGTCAGCGAGTTTCCTGCGTGCCCACATCGACTTCTCAGACGGGCCGTCCTCACCCTCGGTGTCGTACTCGGCAAGGGTGAAGTAGTGCTTGTCTTCTTTAAGAGAGTTACCGGGGTACAAGACGTATTCGTTGGGGAACGCAACTGTGGCGATGTTTTTGATGCCGAGATCGATGCCTGCAACGTCGTCGCCTGCTGAGTCGTTTGTTTCGAGTTCGACTTTGCAGACGAAGTGCAGTTCCCACTCGTCGCCGTTCCAGACCGCCCGAACGTTCTGCACGCTGTTGACTTCTGAAAGGTCAACGTCCGGGCGGGTCTGGTACTCGCAGAGGATGAAGTCCGACCATGACTCTTTGAGGTTCGAACCTTTCGAGATGCGGACGCGGTTTTTCTCGGGGTCGTGTTTGAATCCGTCTTCTTTGAAGGTGACTGTACTTCGTGGTCGGGTGTCGCCGTGTTTGCGGTAGCCGGGTGGATTCGCCTCTGGATCTTTCTGTCGCAGGTCGAACCACGACTGGAAAGCGTCAGAAAGTTCTTCGATGACTTTCTGACTGGATTGTGCGTTCAAGTCTTTCCAGCACGACTGGTTCTTCATATACGATTTCAGCACGCCCTCATCTGGGATGTCGCCGGTTGCATCCCAGATGCGGTCGGCTGTCCAGCGTGCGACGTTCCAGATTTTCGAGGCGGAGTCTCCGAGCGAGTTGAGGCCATCGCAGACCTGTCGCTGGTTCTGGATGGAACCAACGTAGGTACGCGTGACCTCAACCGCCATACATAGCCTATGTAGGCAAACCGACTTAATAGTGTGGATTGGCGTTGAATATCCGGCCTGCTGTCGACGGTGGTTGGCGTCCGCGTTGTCGGATTCACTCCCGCCGTAAACGGCGGGATTCTCTCCTCGCAGGAAGATAGCTTTCTACAAACTCACGGCACCAACTGCTCGCCCTCGTCGTCGTAGACCGTGATCGCGTCGACCGGGCACGTCCGGGCGGCGAATTTCGCGTCGAGTTCCTCGTCCGCCGCCACGTCGAGTGTCACCATGCCGTCGTCCGTCTCCTCGCCATCGACGAGCACGGCTTTCCCGGCGTCCTCGTCCCGTTCGAAGGCATCGTACTCGACGACGCACTGGAACATCCCGATGCAAGTCTCGCGGTCGAATTCAATGCGCATGGGCCTCCCTCGGGGCCGGCCATACATAAGACTCTCCGCCGACGAACGAACCCTTAAACCGGGGGCCGACCCAAAACATGCCCAATGGACGTTGCGGACATTCCGGGGGTACCCGCGTGGTTGCCCGAGCACCTGCAGGCGGAGGGCATCGAGGAGTTGTATCCACCACAGGCCGAGGCCGTCGAAGGTGGCGTCACCGACGGGGCGAACCTCGTCGCGAGCGTGCCCACGGCCAGCGGCAAGACACTCATCGCCGAACTCGCGATGTTCTCGGCGATCACCGACGGGGAAGGCGATGAGGCCGGCGACGACGAAGGTGTAGACCACGCGGCGGAAACTGACGGCACCGCGCTCTACATCGTGCCGCTCCGGGCGCTCGCCAGCGAGAAACGCACCGAGTTCGAACAGTTTGAGGCCTACGGCCTGGAGGTCGGCGTCTCGACAGGTAACTACGAGAGCGACGGCGGATGGCTCGGTGACAAGGATGTCGTGGTCGCCACCAGCGAGAAGGTCGATTCCCTCGTGCGAAACGATGCGCCATGGATCGACGACCTCGATTGCGTCGTGGCCGACGAGGTCCACCTCGTCGACGACGGCGAGCGCGGCCCGACCCTGGAGGTCACGCTCGCCAAACTTCGAAAGCGCAATCCGGATCTCCAGACGGTCGCGCTGTCGGCGACGATCGGCAACGCCGACGCGCTGGCCGAGTGGCTCGACGCCGAACTCGTCGACTCGACGTGGCGACCCATCGACCTCAAAAAGGGCGTCCACTACGGGCAGGCGCTCCATCTCGAAGATGGCAACCAGAAGCGCCTCTCCGTCCGGAACAGCGAGAAGCCGACCGCAGCCATCGTGCGGGACACGCTGGAGGACGACGGCTCGACGCTGGTGTTCGTCAACTCCCGCCGGAATGCCGAGGCCGCGGCCCGCCGGCTCGCGTCGACGACCGAACCGCACCTCGATGGCGAGGAACGCGAGCGACTCGCCGAGATCGCCGCGGAGATCCGCGACGTCAGCGACACCGAGACCAGCGACGATCTGGCCGACGCCGTCGAGGGTGGCGCGGCGTTTCACCACGCCGGGCTCTCCCGGGAACACCGCTCGCTCGTCGAGGACGCCTTCCAGGAGCGTCTCGTGAAGGTTATTTCGGCGACCCCGACCCTGGCGGCGGGCGTCAACACCCCCTCCCGGCGCGTCGTCGTCCGGGACTGGCGGCGCTACGACGGGACTGCGGGCGGGATGCAGCCCCTCTCGGTGCTTGAAGTTCACCAGATGATGGGCCGGGCGGGCCGACCCGGGCTGGATCCGTACGGGGAGGCCCTCCTGCTCGCGAGCAGCCACGACGAACTCGACGAACTGTTCGAGCGCTACGTCTGGGCCGACCCCGAACCCGTCCAGTCGAAACTCGCCGCCGAACCCGCACTCCGGACGCACATCCTCTCGACGGTCGCCTCCGGCTTTGCCAACTCACGGGAAAGCTTACTCGACTTTTTAGAGGCCACGCTCTATGCCAGCCAGACGACCGAGGGCGGCCGCCTGGAGACGGTCGTCGACGAGGTGATCGCCTACCTCGAGGCCAACGACTTCCTCACGCGCGAAGACGATCCGGACGGCACCCTTCGGGCCACATCCATCGGCCAGACTGTCTCGCGACTCTACCTCGACCCGATGAGCGCGGCGGAGATGCTCGACGGCTTGCGCGAGTTCGAGCGAACGGCCGCGGGGCGGGAAGCTCGATCGGCCTCCGACGGGGAGCGGGACGACGAGCCGCCGGGCTTCGAGCCGGCCAGCGAACTGGTGCCGGACGCGGGCGACGACATCGGTGAGTCCGACGACACTGACGACACCCCCCAGCCGACCGCGATGGGGCTGTACCACCTCGTCTCCCGGACGCCGGACATGTACGAACTCTACCTTCGGTCGGGCGACGAGGAGGAGTACTCCATGGAGGCCTACGAGCGCGAAGCGGAGTTCCTCGGCGCGATGCCCAGCGAGTTCGAGGAGGGTCGCTTCGAGGACTGGCTGTCGGCGCTGAAGACCGCCCGACTCCTCGAAGACTGGGCCGACGAGGTCGAGGAGGGGACGATCACCGAGCGCTACGGCGTCGGGCCGGGCGACATCCGCGGGAAGGTCGAGACGGCGTCCTGGCTGCTCAACGCCGCCGAGCGACTCGCCGGGGAGGTCGGCCTGGACGTGACGCCGGCGATCAGGGAGGCTCGCGTGCGCGTCGAACACGGCGTCCGGGCGGAACTGGTCGACCTCGCGGGCGTCCGCGGCGTCGGTCGGAAACGTGCCCGTCGGCTCTTCGCTGCCGGGATCGAGTCCCGGGAGGACCTCCGGGAGGCCGACAAGGCAGTCGTGTTAGGGGCGCTTCGTGGCCGGGAGAAGACCGCTGAAAACATCCTGACGAACGCCGGCCATCGCGACCCCTCGATGGAAGGGGTAACGCCGGCGGCGGGGAGTGACGATCTCACAGCCGCGAACGGCGCTGGATCCGGAGACCGGGACAGTGCCGAAGACGAGCAACCGGCCGATCAGTCCAGCCTGGGTGATTTCTGATGGAGGTCCTCGAGGGCGAACTCCGGATCGACGACCTGGACGGCGTGCTGGAGCGACTCGACGCCATCGGTGACGAGCACGGTGTGGCGGTTCAGGCGTTCGACGCGCGGTACGTCGCCGGTCGCGAACATCTCCGGCGGGCCTGTGCACTGGCTGATCGCGCACACGTGCGAGATGAGATGATCGCCCGTGATCCCGGCGTCGAGATCCTGCTGTATGCGGCGGGTCGTCGCCAGATCCAGGACGCCCTGGCGATGGGTGTTTCACCGGGCCAAACCCCCGCACTCATCGTCTGTCATGCGGTGGGCGACCGGCCGGGTGAGGCCGGGGCCGAGAGGGCGACCGAACGCGAACGCGCGGCTTGCGAGGTCATCGAGACGATGGCGTGTCTCGATCTGACGGCGACGCGCGAGGCCGCCGATCCCCAACTGATCGCCGAGTTCTTCGACATCACGGACGCTGAGCGGGCCGCGACCGACGCGACGCTTTCCGAGCTCGTGTGTGAACGCGTCGCGATGCTTGTCGTCGAGAAGTAGGGCAAGAGAGTCCGTTCGCCAGGGCTCGTCGTCGATCAGGGCGACCGCTTCGCCGACATCGACTGGACCGCTCCTCTCGACTATTGGCTCTCGTTCTTCCCCGAGCACGCCGTTCGTATCGGGCAGGTCAACGACGACAAGTCGGTGATTTTCACTGATCGTTCCGGGACTGTACTGCCTGGGCCGATAGTTCCGTGTCGTTCAACGCACGCTCATAGAGCCGGATCTCGTCGATCGTCCCGTCGAACGTATGCGTCGGGTCACCACCTCCGCCGAACGTCAGTTGCCCACCCCAGGAGGGAGGCCCGACATCGACGGTGTCGGTCGCAACGGCCGCCCCGTCGACATACAGCGTTCGCTGGCTGCCGTCGTAGGTCGCGGCCACGTGCGTCCAGTTGCCGACCGGGACGGACCCACCACCCAGTGCCTTCGCGTCAGTTCCCGGCAGCCAGAAGGTAAGGCGTCCACTCTCCTCGACGTTGAGCACCAGTCCGCGTCCACTCCGTGCCAGGATGCGATAATCGTTCGCGTCGGTCGTGTCCAGCGCCTGGGGCTTGAGCCACATGCTTACCGTGAACTCCGGGGGCGACTCGACGGCCGCCCGGACCTGGCTGTCGTTCTCGCGGGTGAATTCGAGGGCAGTGCCGTTGACGCCGTTTTCGGCTACCGTCGCGTTCGATATGTCCCCCTGAATGCCGCCGACCCGGTCGTAGGCGACGGTTCCGTCGGTCGCATCGAAGGGCCAGTGGGCAAGCCCGTCTCTGGCGTGGCGTACCACTCTGGTCCCGTTCTCGACGGCGGAGGCAGCAACGTCGACCTGATCGCCGGCGATCGAATACGTTCCAGGGTACGGGACGGTCACCGCATACGTTCCGTAGGGGTTGGGTGCTGCGTTACGCTCGTAGGTATGGGATTTCCCGGAAACGGTCGGACTCGTCTCGGCCGTGACGGTGTCACTGGTCCGGTCGATCCCGACGATCGTCGCTCCTTCGACCAGCTGAAACACCCGTTTCGGACCGCTCGTATGGACCAGACGATACTGGGCGAAACCCGGCGTGGAGTCCCCGGTTTCCAGTTGTCTTTCGACGGTCGGGCCGCTCGACCCATTCATCGGCCTGCTGTAGACGACGAACCCGTACCGGTCCCGCAGTCGCTCGTACCACGCGTCCGGAGTAGTCGACCCGAGGAACGACTCGAAATACTGTTGTTCGAACCAGTAGGAGTCCGCGTGGCCGTTCACGAAGTAATTGTAGATGCGCGTCGAACTCCACCCGGTGAAGACGCCGTTTTCGGGATACTCCAGGTTCCGTTCGTCGCTGTAGCCGTCGATCCACTGTGCCGTCTCGTAGGTATCCTCGGAAACGACGAGTTGACTTTGCTTGATGGGGAGCTGGACCATCCCGAGACTACCCACCAGCAGAAACAGCAGGAACAGCGACACCAGCTGCCCGCCCTCGGGTCGTTCGAAACGGGCGATCGGCGTTTTCTCGGTGAAGCTGGTGACTGGCCTGGCAAGGTCGACCCATGCGGCAGCTTTGACGAACCCGATGCCGCCAAAGATTGCCGTGAATATGGTCAGCGGCCCCCCGAACCGCACTTTCACGCCAGCCCAGAACAGGAAGTACACCCCATAGACCACGGGTGCCGTCCAGCGTGGGTCGTTGTTCTCGAAGACGTGCCACGCGCCGAGGACGATGAACGGCAACGCGAGAAACAGCACGAATCCGAAGAACAGGATCGGCTGGACGACCAGTCCGGATTCGGCACTGAACAGACCGGCCGACTCCGCGATCTGTTTCCCCCTGAACAACCCAACTGCTCGTTCGACGACGGCGTCCATTCCGGGTCCAACGAGGGCGAACCCGACCGTCCCAACTACCGAGAAGACGACACTACTTGCCACCGTCACTGTCGCTGACAACGATAGTGACCGACAGGCCTCGAAGTACCCGACTGCTCCCGCCCCGAGGACGAACACGGCTAGCGGCACGATCACCCGCGAGACCGGCAACCACCCGAACGCGAGATGCATTGTGCCGACGATCACGGCCGCGATGGAGATTCCGCCGAGATACGGCAGTGCCGCAACTGCCGGAGAACGCGACTGCCGGAACGCAACTGCCCCCCGAACGAACACCAGCAGACCGAAGGGGACCAACACCATCGGGGAACCGACCCAGCTCATCGTCTGGACCGCAAGCGTGCCCCCGAGTGCTGCTATGGCTACCCACAAGCGTCGCGACTGGAGTCGGTTCCGGATCGGGCCAGTGGCCATCCCGTCGGCCGATCGTTCCCACCAGACGACGAGCAGCACTGTCAGCGCGATCCAGACGTAATCGAAGGCGTGGTGATCGCCGAACCCGAGTGCCATCCGATATCCGTTGATGGGCGTCACCGCGAGCATGAGCACACTCGCAAGCGCGATCCGAATGTCGTCCGTCAGGAGCTTCGTCGTCGCGTAGACGAACAGCCCAGTCACGACGGCAGCGACGACCGGATAGATCGCGAGCGTAACGCGAGCCGCCGCCGGGGTCCCACCGAACAGCTCTGACACCCACCAGAGCGTCACGAGCATCATCGTATCACCCGTGAGGCGGACGCCCTCCGGAATCGAGCCGAGCGCACCCGGATCGAATGCCGGGAACGCCTGGAGCTGTTCGACCCAGTACAGTCGCTTGTACGGGTCGTTCCCCAGCAGCGTGATCACCTCCCGGAAAACTCCCTGGTAGACGAAGACCACACGGAATGCGACGAGTAGCGAGAGGGCGCCGAGCAAGGCCAGCACCGTCTCCCGCGGGACATCGAGTGTAACATTGACGTCCGGGATCCTGGACGACTGTTCGGACTCGGCCGCGGAATCGACGTCGTGGTCGAGTGCGGCCCGCACCGCGTCAGGGTTGGCGAGGCGATAGCCCCCGTCGTCGTGTTCGACCGCGATCCCCCGGGAAACGCATTCACCGAACGCGCCTGAATCGAGCGGGATGTCGTCGAACTCCCACGGGCCGCCCGCGTCTATCGTGACGAGCGCCTCGAGTTCGGCTTCCAGCTCTGGATTGGCTTCGAGGAACGACTCGACCTCGTCGCGGCCCGTTTCCATGTGGGCTCCCAGCATTGGGACTCTCATTAACGTTCTGTCCCACCGCCGAGAGTGTCCAGTTACTGTTCGTTGACAGTTCACTGCTAGACGTGTAGTTTAATCACCGCCATCGCCAAGAAACGCGTTACTGCGACCACACAGTTTTGCTCAAACGAATTTTCGTTATCGTTATGTGAACCGAATATATTTAGTAGGTGCCGTGATGTCTGGTTACCAGATAGCTTACCCATGGGTGGGAAATTATCAAACGGTGACGTTTCGGACGCACAGCAACCAGCCGACTCGGGCGCGTACGTTGTCGAAGACGAAGACGGACGGCGAATCATCGAGGATCCGATCGCCGAGTCAGGTGGGACTGGCCACGAGGCGGCAACGGCCGACTTCGAGACTGCGGCCACCGGGAACGTTGCTGTGATCGTCTCCGCACCGGGTCAAGTTGAACGGGGCCCGATACCGTCGGATACGACGGCGACGATCTGGGCTGGGTCCTACGACGACAGCGGGGCCGCGCCGGTCGGTATCGCAAACGAGTCGCTCGACGTTGCCGTCACGCGGCCTGACGGCACGACCGAGAACTTTTCGGTCCAGACGGATACGAGCGGTGGAGCGTCGGTGACATACGACCTCTCCCAGGCAAACCGGGGCGAAGGCACGTACGACATCACCGTCACCAACTCTAACGACGTGAGTGTCTCCACACGAGTGGACGTCGGAACCAACGTTGTCTTGACAAGTGAGTGGGGTGGAGGGAATGTGTTCGTGGGTGAAGAATCGACGTTTGCGTTCTTCGCACACGATGGCGAAACGGGCGTCTCAGGGCTTGATCTCACGCTTCGAGTTATGGACAATGGGACGACTGTCACGGAACAGCAGACGACTACGGATGGCGATGGCTTTGCGAAAATTTCGTTCACACCGAGCCAGACTGGTGGGTACTGGATCGAAGCGGATCGGAATGGGTCCACTGTCGCCTCCGAATCCATCGAAGCGGTCGAGATCATTGGGACAAACGAATATGACCTCGGTGAAGCATTGGTCGGCACAACGAACGCGTACGGAGGCTATCTCTTCACTCCGACAGGCCCACTCTCGAATACGGATGTCATCGTTCAGATCTACACTGACTGGGATCAAACCGAGAGTAATCTCCTCACGGAACAGACGGTGACGACCAACGACGGTGGATTTTTCCTGGTCGAATACGACCTGCCCTCGGACTTCTCTGAGAATAGTCTGTATGCAGTTGCCGAAACCACGGATGGGGTGTCGATCTCGCTTGATCGAGACTTCATCGACGTGAACGAACCCTCCAGCGGCGGTGGAGGCGATCCTGATCCCGTTCAACTTTCGGGAAGTATACCCAGTCAAGAAATTGCGCCGGGTGAGACGGCAACAGTGCATATCGAAGCGACAGACGACGGAACCGCGATCGCCGGCCAGCCTGTGGAGGTGTTCCTGCGGTTCGGATACAATGGTCCACCGATTTATTCGACGACAGTGACGACTGGCAGCGATGGTACCGTCTCGGCATCGGTGGCGCTGCCCGACGACGCACCTGACGGATTCGATCTTCGTGGTACTGTCGCGATGGATTATACTGGAACGACCTACACCAATGGTCTTCGTTCCGAGATCAAACAGTACAATATTAACTTCAACTACCCCACGTTGACACCAGGTGGAACAGCAACATATCGTATCGAAGTTACCGACGTCGCAAGTGGGAATCCAGCGAAAGGGGTTCCATTCCAGTTCGACGCCGTGTACGCCGATGGCCGTGCCGGATCATTCGGAACTGGAAAACTCGTCTCGGGCAGTGATGGTACCGACGAGACGACGGTGTCTGCCCCCGCCGATCTTGGTTTCGATGCGATAGCCAACGGGATGCACCGATATGCGGACGAAAATTATGGGTTCGGCAATCGGGTGATGCTCCCCGGAAATCTGTCCACTGACGACGCTCTGTTCGCTGGGGAATCCGCTGAGTTTACGTTCAGTGTTCAAAACGACGTGACATTGGCGGGGCTGGCCTTTGCTCAGACTGGATATCCCGACCAGAAACCGTTCGGGACGCTGATCGATGGTTCTGGGTCGTTTAGTTTGACGATTCCTCCGGAGGCTTCAAGCGGAGATTATATCGAGTTCACTGTCTGGGCGGTCGACGGATCCGGAAACCGTTATGCGGATTCAAATTATGTAGAGATCCAGGGTGGAACGCTCTCAATCTCCGCAAGTGCTGAGAAGAACGTCCCCCAGGGCGGGAACGCGAACGTCTCGATCTCGGCAAATCAAATCGAAGAGATCTCCGTCGAAAAACTCTGGACTGACTGGAGTCTCGCCAATACCGCCGCAGGCGGCGCGACGGTCGCGGATCAGGTCGCCAGTGCGGGGAAAGTCGATCTCCAGTACGGCTCGGCACAGAGTTCGGCGTCGCCCTCGTTGACGCTCTCGCTTCCCGAGCGATACGTGGGTGGGAAATACAGCCTGCTCGTCTCGGGAACGGACCCGGACGGGAAAACTGTCGACACGACGGCCACGCTCACGATCGAGTGACGGTCCGCTCGACGCGATCGAGGTCGTGACGATCCGCCATCTCTCATTCGTGCACACGGAATAACCACTTTCGAAGCCGCTTCGCGTCGTTCTCGGTGTTTTCGTGCGCTCCGCCACTCGGAACGCCACAGCAGGTTCTCGTTCGATATCCACCACCAATACAACTGATCGATCATTTCTCCGCTCAGTATTGTCAATAAAGATTACTGATTGGACGTACGTCCTGTCCGATATATACTATCAATACAACTGGTCAATCATGTTGGATCAAAAGAATTATACGGTTGCCTTACCCACCCCTACACGACTTGCCATCCCCGACTATTGAATCGATCACGACGGAGGACAAACACCTATGATCTCCCCAACACAAGTGTTGTTCCTCGGTGCGGCACTGTCGGTACTGTTGTGGGGGTTGGAGCGCTATCGGACGCGGTTCGTCAAGACTGACCTGTTCATCGCTGTCGTCGTCTCGTCCGGTCTGGCAGCCTTCGTGGTCGCGCCGGGCATTTTCTACACTGTCGGGGGGCTGTTGAACATCCAGAAGCGATTCGTCGTCGCCTCGTTGATTGCCAACGTCGTCTTCATCGTCCTGTTCATGTACGTCATCAATCGGATCCGGGATCTGCGAGGGGATCTGACCAGGCTCAACCGACAACTCTCGGTCGCACAGGCCCCTCAGGCCGACGGCGGTGTCAAACAGATCTCCGTCGTCATCCCCGCGTACAACGAGGCCGACACCATCGGCTCCGTCGTTCGGTCACTTCCTGAGCAGACTCACGGGTACGACGTCGAGCCAATCGTGGTCTGTGATGGCTCCGCGGACGACACCGCCCACCAGGCCCGAACCAACGGGGCGATGGTGGTCAAACACCACGTCAACCAGGGCCAGGGCGGCGCGCTCAAGACCGGGTTCGAAGTCGCGATCGAGAACGACGCCGCCATCGTCGTCACGATGGACGCCGACGGCCAGCATCCCGCCGAGGAACTCGAAACCCTGATCGAACCCATCGTCCAGGATCGCGCGGATTACGTCATGGGATCGCGATACCTCGGCGTCGACCAGTCCGGCAACGGCACCGTTCGTGAGGCCGGCATTCAGTTCTTCACCCGCGCTATTAACGTCCTGACGAAGTCTTCGATCACCGACTGTACCAACGGTTACCGCGCCATCCGCGGGACGATGCTCGAGGATCTGACGCTGACTGAAGAACGCTTCAGCGCCCCCGAACTCATCATCGAAGCCCGCAAACAGGGCCTCCGGATCGAGGAAATCCCCGTTACGATCGAGGAACGTGACGCCGGCGAGAGCAAGAAACCACAGCTCGGGTACGCGTTTGGCCTCTCGCGAACGATTCTGATGACGTGGATACGGTGAGTGGACACTTTTCCCATGGCCGCTCAACGACACCCCACCTACTCAACCGAAGCACATATTCCCGTAACTTGACTCACTCAAACTGATTCCCATGAGCGAACCGATGTTCTCTGTGATTTTTCTCACTTGGAACCCTGGTAACGATATTCTTCGATCGATCAGTTCCGTCCGAAACCAATCGTTTGAAGATCTCGAAATTGTCGTTGTCGACAACGATAGTTCCGACGGAACGTCCGATCGGGTGCGATCAGAATTTTCAGATGATGATCGACTCCGAGTCATCGAGAACGACGAAAACCTCGGGTTCGCTGATGGTATTCAAGTCGGTATTCAAGCGGCAGAAGGACGATACATCTGCTGTTACAATCACGATACTACATTCGCTGACGGTTACTTTGAAACAATAGCAAATTTCGTCTCTGAAGACGCCGTCTGGACGACGGCTCGAGAAAACCATCGCGTTTCTAGGTCGACTCGGTGTGTTCGACTCCTTTCTCCACTCGGGTTTTCCGTTCCCTACGATGTCGAACCACTGTCTGGACAGGCAGAGGTGAACTACCTACCCGGGGATGGCGTCATCATTCCGCGCCGGATTTACGAAGGTGTGTTGAACGAGGTCGTCTTTGAAGATCGGTTCTCTCCTCGGTGTGAAGACGTCAATCTCGCGCTTCGGCTACAAGACGCTGGTGTCAGTCTCTACGCTATCCTCGATACGTATTCGATTCATCCTGACAAGGCTGACTTCTATGCCCCTACTGTAGATAATTTTCTGACACTTCTTGGGACGACTCGTGCGAGGGTTCGGACGTTCAACGCGAACAAACGGTTCGGACGAGCGGCCCTCGCTGCTGTCAGCCTCGTCTCACACCCGTTGTCAATATATTTCCGATCTCTCCCGCGACCGACAGCTTCTTTCAGTGATCGGGTAAAAACCGTCCCGCATCAGGAGTGAGCAACGTCCTCCAAAATAGACTGATAGCTATCGATCGCCGAATCCCAGCGGTATTGCTCCGCCTGTTTTTGTCCTGCCTTCGACCGCTTTGCTCGGAGCTTATCGTTTCCAAGCAGCTTCGCGATACCACTGGCGATTTCTGTCGTCGAGTCTGGATCGACATACTCGGCCGCATCGCCGAGAATTTCGGGCAATGCAGCTCTGTCCGATGCAACGACGGGGGTTCCACACGCCATCGCTTCGAGCGGTGGAAGGCCGAAGCCCTCGTAATAGGACGGGAATACGAACGTATCCGCGTTCCCATAAATGTATTTCAGTTCACGTTGGCTCACGTAGCCTGCTGGAACTATATCAGGATCGGATTCAATATCCGACCAGTCAATGCCAGTGTCGTCGTACGTTGACCGCGGACTCGGTCCGACGAGAAGGAGTTCATGCGGGATGTCTTCTCTCTGTTTCAAGCGTTTGAATGCCTCAACGACGCCGTCGATGTTCTTCCGTTTGTGTGCGCCTCCGACGAATAGTATATATTGGTCAGGCACCTGAATTTTCTTTCCTTCTTCAGCTTGAAAGAACACATCATCTACCCCGCTGTGAACAACATTGATCTTTGACTCTTTTATATTGAGCCTACTTGTTAGCTCCCTTTTCGTAAATTCGGAGACAGTAATTATTGAATCGGCCGTCCGTAGGGAAAGGGGGACACGGAACCGCTGAAGAACGGTGTAGTACCAGGGAGAATACCCAAGATAATTGAGAATGTCATGGACGCAAACAACTGTTGGAGTATTATACGTGAGAAAAGGATTGTTAGCGTTCGGACAGAAGAGGACATCAATAGAAGAACGTATTGCTGATACTGGGAGTATAGACTGTTCCCACAAAATGCCAAATGATTGTGATTTTTTCAAGAAACCCAATGAGTTGACCGTAGGATAGCGTTCTTTCAAGCTGTGATGGCCGAATAGTGTTACATTTTCAAATAGATCATTTAACCTAATCGATATTTCGTCAGCAACCTGTATGGCACCTCCGGGTTCTTCATGCATCAACGCTCTCGCGTTAATCCCAATATTGATCTTTGAGCCGTTCTGTTTCATATAGTTGAGCCACCGTACTATGGGTACCTACCCTTCCCGGTTTTACCTCGAACTCCATCATATACTCCCAATAGGAAAGCTTTCAAATTTTTGTTTTGACGTACAACGGTGCTATGTATTGTCTTGATAGTCGCCCACCAAAAATAGATGAGGTATGCGACAATACCGTACTCCGAGTTATCATGAATGTATCGCAACCGATTACGTGCTGAATAATACACGGCGAGTGGAGACTGGTTGCCTCCGGAACTGCCCGACACGCGGTGGTACACCTTGGTGGTGGTATCTGTTAACACTTCATATCCCTGATTTTGGACTCGCTGAGCAAATTCGATATCTTCGTAGTACATGAAATAATGCTCGGCAAGAAGACCGACCTCTCTAAACGCTTGTGAGCGAACCAAAGCGAAACACAGCGGAACATAATCATTCGACAGTAACGTATCTGATTTATCACTGTGGTATATGTTAGGCTTCAGACGAAGATTTGGGAAGGAACGATGTGTATCGATATGACTTGCATTACCGCTTCGTTTATCAACGTAACCTTGTCGAAACCAGACTGAGTCGCAATCTGGCCATTCCCTGATCTCGGGGGTTATGATTCCAATACGGTCGTCATTTTCTAGAACTGAAACTAAGTTATTGATCGATTCTGCATTTTCCATCAATATATCATTATTTGATATGATTATATACTTTGATTCATTCTCCAGTGCTCTAGAGATACCTGTGTTCATGCCACCGGCAAATCCAAGGTTTTCATCATTTTGTATGACCGAGGCCTGCGGGAACGACTCCGCTAATTTCTTCCCGGAATCGTCGGTTGAACCGTTATCTACAACAATTATTTCAAGGTTATCGTAATCCGTGCTCAACAACGAATTTAAACATTGGGCAGTATCTTCATACGCATTCCAATTCAACACAACGCAAGCGACACGAGGCTGTGTAATCATTGTACGATCTATCTATTCCTGATGGGTCGTAGTATCTCTGAATGGATCTCGGATAAGCTCATGCTTTCTATGTGATTAATATCGCGTCCCCATTTGTATACACAGTCTGGTTTCGAAGCATGAATCCTTTTCTGACATTCCCCGGGGACATTATATACCGCCCTACAGAAGGGTGTGATCCAATGAATACTTGGTTGTTATAGTTGACTAGCAAACCTATACTGCCCTTCGGTATTTTACCCTCTAACACTGGATCTGGTGGATTGATGGCTTGCCGTCCAGCAGTGGCAATTAGTATATGTTCAATGTTCTCGTCGCCGATGATCGGGGTCGTGTCTAAAGTGTGTTTCTCGACGAACATACCTGCTGCATAGTGCTGACTGGGAAATCGCTGATCTGTCTCACCTTGGTCATATCGAGGCTGTACATCAGTCATCACATAAGGGGGAATCATAGATAGTCCAATGATAGCTACCACTATTACAAAACCAGCCGTCACTTTTCTCTTATATTCTGATGTACGTTTGAATAGCCCATGGATTCCCATTGGTGCAAGCCATCCACCCACTAAGACAAAAAATGTCATAATTCGTTCTACACTTCCGATTGCTAATATCCAAGACAACACAGATAATCCAGCTATCATCACCCCAAATAGTAAAATTATCAATGACCAGTCATCACTGTCTATATTCTGACGATACTTGTAGAGGAACGCGAGTACTCCAAGGGCGAGTAGCCCTTGATATATCCAGAGACTGAAAAATGACTGGAATCGAATGAGCATGCCGCGTTGGACCAACGGTAGAGTAGCTTGCTCTGGTGCCCCTCCTCCCAAAAGAATCGTGACTAGTGTTTCCATCTTTCCTGCTGACAGGCTTATTCCCAGTAAAAGGCTTACAAACGTTTCTCCTCCCTGAGAAAATAGGTATTGCCATGCTACAAATAGTGCCCCAATTGCTAGGAAAAGACTAGCCAATCGTCCTCGCAACCCAGAGAATAATTCGAGAACACTCCGATTTTGAATTTTTAGTTTGAAGAAAAATAAACTTAATATTGTAGTTAATAAAGTAATTAGCACAAAGCTTGTTAGGTGATGTGATGATACCATTGCAATGCCAGCTATCACTCCAATGAGCATAAATCGAAATGATGATGAATAATATATGCGATAAATTGCATATACGGAAAGTGCAAAAATAACAATTGCCAGGCTTTGTCGTGTAAATCCTGTTTTTGTCCGATAAAATGGGATCCAAAGTAGTACGGGCAACATAAGGAGCGCGAACGACGGCTGCTCGATCTGGGGGTCAAGGCTGGAAATATATCTTCTCGCAGTGATAGTGACGACCGCTATTGTTGTGAGGGCGTATGCGAGGGGGATAATCCAGGAAATTAGAACTTCTGGTTCAGGCCCTGGACGAATATTTAGGCTTGTTATCGATTTGAGAATAATTCCATGAAAGTGAAGCAGAGGTGTTTCGGGGAATCCCCGACCGAGCGAAAATGACGAAAGAGGCCACCCCAACGAAGCGATTGTCTCAGTCGTGTTGACTCCGACATGTGACCCTCTTCTGTAAATCCACCCTATTTGGGGGGCTGGATAGAGAAATATAAATCCGGCTGCCGTCGCTAGAAACGCACACGATCGCTTCGTGAATGCTGTAGTTGCCACTAGTCCAATCAAGCCAATTCCAGAGACAATCCAAAGTTGCCACCGTAGACCTAGGACCGCCCCCGTCAGCAAAATGCAAATAATTATGGTATCACGCTTAGCGATGCGATCCATGTAGAATACGCCAACGGGCGCGCCAACTTCAAGACTACTATTTTGTAGCTCTATTCATATATCTGATGAGTTCATCATATGAGTGGTGCTCAGAGTAGTAATCACACTGAGAGGGGTTGTTCTGAAATCCATCGATAGTTCCGGTCACGTGACAGCCAAGGGTCACGTTGTCCCTCAATCGAAATATAGTATTCCCATTCACCAACGTGTGGTTTTCCCTTTTCAAGCAATCAGGGCTTCGCTTAGCTGCCCACTTGCTGTCGCCGAAACTCTCTGATTTCGTAGCCACCTGAATTCGGCTGCTTGGTCCGTAACACGGACACTTTCTTTGGTACTTATCTAACCACTGGCAATCTGAAGGACCGAGCGATTTAATGTTGCGTTCCTGTAATACCTGTTTACTTGATCGATGAGTGGCTCGATTGGTGAACTAGCAGCGATTTTTCGCGGTGGTGCGGTCGTACTATTAGGAAATGTTATTGGACGTGGTTTTAATTTCTTTGCTCATATTCTTATCGCAAACGCATTACTCCCAAAATTAATGGGAAGAGTCGGAATTGCATTCACAGTTGTCTCAACACTTGGGACAATAAGTTTGGTAGGCATACCAAAGGCGATACCACGTCGGATGTCGGAAGCTGATAGAGACCAGCGAGATATACTATTCGGTGGATACATTATTGCACTCTCTCTCGGATCTATCTCTTCGGCTTTAGTATATCACTTTTCGGACGAGATCGCCATTGCTATTCAATCTCCTGAGATTGCTCCAATATTAAAACCATTTTCTGCATTTATATTCTTATATTCTCTTTCGAAAACTGCAATCAGTGGCCTTCGTGGACGGGAACTCTCATCAGAGACTGTTATTATACGTGATGTATTAGGCCCCATCCTTCCTGTGGGGATATTCATCTTTCTGAGTACAATCGGGTATCCAGTGATCGGGGCGATCCTCTATTTTCTTTCGATTCACGCAATCGTAGCTTCCATCGGTACGTATAGATTAATAAGTGGACTGGAGGTATCATTGCACACTATCCGTGTAAATATACCTGAAATGAAAGACCTGTTGTCGTTCTCTTGGCCACTTGCGTTAAGTACCAATCTCATTCTCCTCATGAATAATTTCGACCTGTTGATGATTGGGTACTTCCTCAGTTCAGAATCTGCCGGCTACTACAAAACCATCCAACCGTTAGGAATGCTTGTACTCCTTCCACTAACGTCGTTCACCTTTCTCTACCTTCCAATTGTGACACGTTACTTCGAAAAGGGTGATATAGATTTTCTTGATCAAGTCTTTACCGCGACGACCAAGTGGATCTCCCTTATTGCATTTCCGATAGTCTTGGTTCTTATATTATTCCCAGAAAGCGTGATTCGTCTATTTTTCCGACCGGAGTATATTCCTGCAGCCACTGCGTTGGGTGTTTACGCTTTGGGAATGTTTTCCCGGGTTTTCGTCGGTCCAAACGGCGCGATGATTAAAGCGATCAACCAAACTCGAGTTGATCTCATTTCCGCTGTTATTGGTGCCATGACTAACATCGTGCTGAATATTGTATTGATCCCTAGATTCGGTATTGAGGGTGCAGCATTAGCTACCGGCCTTGGGTTTCTTATGTATAATATTACTGAAGTTAGTGTGGTTTACTATCATATGGGTATCCACCCATTTGCGCTAAATTCAGTCAAGCCTTTACTGGTGACCGTCATCGTTGCCATCTCAATTCAACGATATCTGATGCCAGCTGAAGTCGGTTTCGCTGGTTTGTTTCTTTTTGGTGTGGGAATTACTGCATTTGAGCTATTCTCTCTCGTGGCAACCCGAAGTCTTGACGAAAGCGATTATCAACTCGGCTTGCGAGTTTGTCAAAGGATTGGAGTTGATCCTGGTAATCTGCCCAGGGTTCTTAAGCCAAATGAAAGAGAAAAGTAACCCCCGTGCCAAGTGGACATCTATATGGACGGCTCACCAGATATTATCCTCCTCACTTTGGACTCACTTCGGGCAGACTATTGTTCGTGCTTTGGTGGGAAAGCTGAGACTCCGAGTATTGATTCAATTGCAGAGGAGGGTATCTTGTACACGAATACGCGTTCAACTGCATCATGGACTGTGCCTTCTATCTCATCTTTATTCACAGGTCAATTGCCATCAACTGTCGGCGCGTATGCAAATTCTGAACGATTTGAGATTCCCCGTGAGGAGACCCTCGCTGGTCGACTCAAGTCATCGGGGTACCAAACATTTGGAGTGAGTGCAAACCCTTGGTTGTCTGAAGAGTTTGGTTTTGATTCGGGCTTTGATGAGTTGCGACGCGTTAGAAATGAAGTTCCGTTTCCGGCAGCAGACTATCCACCTGTCCGAGATTGGGCCGACACTTGGAGACGAAAGGCACGAGAAATTGCCCGATGGATATCAAGGTCGCCGATGAAACGTGGGGCAAACCTCTTCGCACATTATCAAAGCGAAGGACCGTATGCAAATGCGGATGCAGTGAATGATGAACTGGTTAAATTTCTCCGTCTTGAGAGCCCTAAGTTCATCTTTGCAAATTACATGGATGTCCATGAACCGTATCACGACCAGGGTGGTTCAAAGTCTGCTATTGAATATCCACTTGAAGTTGATTGGAATCTTCATTCGCTTGTTACACCCCCACGCACAGATCCAGAAACCATCAGAGAAGCGTACCGAGAGTCGGTCGAATATCTTGATGAAATAGTCGGTGAGTTCCTTGAGGCACTTAAAAAAAACAACCTATTTGACAACTCATTAATAATAATTGCAAGCGATCACGGTCAAGCACTTGGTGAGCATGGATTTTGGGGCCATGGAACGTTCCTCCATGAATCGTTACTTCATGTGCCATTGATAGTCAAGCCTCCTTCTTCTTGGGATATTCAGTCGGTACCAAAAAACATCGACACGAATATCTCGCTTAAGTGGGTGTATGATTTGGTTTGTAGAGTAAGCCAGAATGAAGGTTCAAAACGTACTATCCTTCAGCCTGAGCGGCAAGAAAACCATCCCGTCATTGCAGAATCACACGGTTCCCCACAAGACATCGCTCTTTCCCTTCCAGGAGACCAGTCTAAACTTGCACGCTCTTTCATCTTTGAGGAAATCAAGACGATTCATCTTGATAATCCGAGCCGCGAATTATTGTTCGCCGAAGGCGAAAAACCAACTGACAGATTGAACACTGTTATTCAAACTTCACGGAAAATCAGCTCCGAGCTCCCGCCACTAGGTACGGAGGACAAGAACAACATCAAAAAGCCAGAAGGACGAACAGAACAACAACTAAAGAACTTGGGCTACCTGTGAGTGATCAGTTCTTCGGTCTCCAATGAGATGTACCACGATTTTATTTAGGAGTCCTCTAATGGCAACCATATGATTAAGCAACTCGTCAGATTTACCCTGAATCGAGCTCGTGGGGCGCGAGATCGTATCGCATATTCAACACGGTCGGCAGATGTGCCGACTCTTGATTTGGATGAGGCTTCGAATGTTTTGATAATTACAGTTGATTGTTTACGAAATGACCGGCTCTCTAAAACTGGATATAGACGTGATACAACGCCGTTCCTTGACGGTTTCGGGACACACACAGCAGCGATTGCCCCCGCACCTTGGACGTTTAGTTCGGTCCCATCGATTCTAAGCGGGCTATACCCTCACCGACACGGCGCAGCCTATTCAGAAGATGCGTCACGAAATCACGATCTTTCAAACCCTCCAAACGGTATACGGGATGATGTCTTCACCCTTCCAGAGTTACTAGATGGAAATGGATACAGTTCTGCATTTTTCACTGCGATCGAGACTGCTGCGATCCCAATCCGCGGTCGTTTTCCAACCGTTGGTCACCATCATGATGTAGATGCAGAGACGTTGTCGTCTCATCTGTTAGATTGGTGGAACGACCAGACTGGGCCACGGTTCGGATACATTCAATTCGGTGATCTTCATGAGCCACTCCATGAACCTGAATCGAATCCGTTCGGGTCAATTCCAGATGTTGAAGGTGTAGATCGATGGCGGTTTGAAGACGGAGATATCGATCGCGATGAGTTTGATGCGTATCGATCGGCGAAAATATTGTTATATGATACGCTTGTCAGAGAAGTCGATACAGCTATTATGCACCTATTGGAGGAACTTCAGGAACGTGAGGATACTATCATCGTTGTGACGAGCGACCATGGCGAAGAATTCTGGGAATTTACGGAGTTTGAACGGGAGAATTTCACTGATCCACGAGGAGTTTACGGTGTTGGTCACGGGCATGCACTCGTTCCACCCGTTTTGGAGGTTCCAATCATTTCGAATATCAGTGGTCTCTCCAAGCAGAACTCATATCGTAGCCTCACGGACCTTGTTCCAACCATTCTTCGATCTCAGTCAGCTAATATCGACCTCGATTTTGACGGTGTGCCGCTACAGGAGACTCGGGAGAGCCCTCCTCTCAGTGAAGAGATCGCATATGGGAACAATCAAATCAGTGTGACCGACGATGACCATCACCTGATTCATGTTCCAGAAACGGGCGAAGTCGTCACGATCGACTTCGAAACAGGCACCGAACTTTCCGACCAAGCACTCGAAGATCAGTTACTGGAATTCCTCCCAGCCTCCCGTCGTACTGGGACAGCAGTGTCTGTTTCTGAAGACGTCGAATCTCGATTGTCTGAACTTGGATACACTGAATGAAGCCTATACTGGCTAAGGATTGGATCCGTCAGGATACTAAATATACCTTTGTAATGTATTTCAAAATAAGGGAGGGGCAAGGTATAATACGCTCCGCTTTTCAAAATCACTTGTCCTATTGGGTGGGCAAATGAGCCAAGATAATACGGATTCAAACGGTATTCAGTCAGATGGTATTGGAAGTCTCAGTAGAAGGGGAGTTATGGCAGTACTCGCCGGTGCTGGAATATTAAGTGCGTCAGGAACAGCTAGTGCCGCCAACACAGATCATAGTCACCTTGACGAAGCGTGGACTGGTGATCCTGGTAAGCGAGGAATACTTGTTCACACCGGCTCAAACACTCCAAAAGCTATTGAAGGCGCTTCAAATGCGGACAATGCGAGAGCTTTTGTGGGCTATGCCACTTCCTCAACCGGCTATACAAGAGGGTTCCAAGGCAGAGTTGATTCTCCGAAAGGGATTGGTGTCTTTGGCACGGCAAAGGCGAACTCTGGTTTCGCAAAAGGCGTAGAAGGTCGCACAGCGGCTTCAGGAGGGACCGGTGTAGTCGGTAACGCAACAAGTGAAAGTGGTACTACTACCGGTGTTAAGGGGAAAGTAAATTCTCCCGACGGCTACGGACTCTACACTCCTGACGACGCCAAAGTCGACCAGACGCTCGAAGTCGGTGGGGACCTGCAGGTAAGCGGCACGAAGAACTTCGTCCAGACGGTCGACACGACGGGTGGCCCCAAGCAGGTCGCCTATACGGCCGTCGAGGCGGGCGAGCCGCGGACCGAGACGACCGACGTTGCCGAGATGGATGCGGGTCGCGCCGAGATCGAGCTGCCGGAGCACTTCGACATGGTCACCAGCGAGGAGGAACCGCTCTCCGTGCAGGTGACGCCTTACGCGAAGGATCAGGTCCATCCGCAGGTCGTCGAGACGTCGACCGAGCAGATCGTCGTCGAGGACTTCGGCGACGGGCCACAGGATTACACGTTCTCCTACACGGTCAAGGGTGTCCGCGAGGGCTTCGAGGACCAGGAGATCGTCCGCGATCCCTGACGATAGCGATATTTTCTCGCGGTTCCCGGTGTCGGTCGATCCCCGGAAACCGGGGAATCTTCCGCAAAACAACAAAGGTGATGTGGGAGACCCCACAATCACTCAGCGAACATGATACACGACGTGGAACTGCGAGCCCTCCAGGTCAACGCCGACGAGCGTGGCACGCTGACGGAGATCTGGCGGTCGGACTGGGACTTTTTCGCGGGCGAGGACGAACCGACGATGAGCTACCTTTCGGAGTCGTATCCGGGTGTCGTCCGGGCGTGGCACCGCCACGAGCGCGGCCAGATCGACCACTTTGTCGTCCCCCATGGCAACGTGAAGGTCGGGATCTACGACGACCGCGAGGACTCACCAACACAGGGTGAACTCGACACGTACGTCATCGGCGAGGACAACCCGACGGCGATCAGAGTGCCGGGGGAGTGCTGGCACGGATTCAAGGTGATCGGCGACGAGCGCGCGACGTTGATCAACTTCCCGACGAACCTCTACGATTACGAGGATCCCGACGAGCAGCGCCTGCCGCCGGACACCGACGAGATCCCGCTCGACTGGGACGAACAGCCACACTGACCATGAAGGGCGTGCTACTCGCCGGGGGGACCGGCTCCCGGCTGCGACCGATCACCCACACGGGCCCGAAACAGCTGTTGCCGGTGGCAAACAAACCCGTCCTCGAATACGCGATCGAGGACCTTAAGGACGCCGGCATCACCGATATCGGGGTCGTCCTGGGTCACAAGGGCCGCGAGGCGATCCAGGAACTCCTCGGGGACGGCTCCGAGTACGGCGTCGATATCACCTACATCGTCCAGGGGAATCCACTTGGCCTAGCTCACGCGGCGGGATGTGCCCGTGACTTCGTCGGCGACGACGACTTCGTGATGTACCTGGGTGACAACATCCTCAAACAGGGCATCGAGGACCTCGTCGAGAGCTTCCAGGCGGGCGAGTACGGCGCGGGCATCGCCCTCCAGGAGGTCCAGAACCCTTCGGAGTTCGGCATCGCCGAGACCGACGCCGACGGGGCGGTCACGCGCCTCGTCGAGAAGCCGGCGGATCCGCCGAGCAACCGCGCGCTGATCGGCATCTATGTCTTCTCGAACGCCGTCTTCGACGTCATCGAGGAGTTAGAACCGTCCTGGCGGGGCGAACTCGAGATCACCGACGCGATCCAGGACCTCCTGGAGGGGGGCAACCCAATCGACTCTCATGTCGTCGAGGGCTGGTGGAAGGATACCGGCCGGCCACAGGACATTCTCGACGCGAACCGTCTCGTCCTGGAGGACGTCGCCGACGACCGGGCGGGTGAGATCGTGACCGACGCCGAGGTGACGGGCCGGGTCGATCTGGCACCGTCGGCGAGGATCGAGGCGGGGGCGGTGATCCGCGGTCCGGTGTCGATCGAGGCGGGGACGACGATCGGCCCCGGGACTTACGTCGGCCCGTATACGTCCATCGGGCCGGACTGCGAGCTGGCCGACGTCCACGTCGAGAACACGGTCCTCGTCGGGGAGTCTGAAGTAACCTCCGCCGAAACGATCGTGGACAGTCTCATCGGTCGGAACACCCGAATCGGGAGTGCGGCCGACGAACGCCCGGCGGGACGACGACTCGTCGTCGGCGAGAACTCGAATCTCAAGCTCTAAGCATGCACATCATCACACACACCTGTCCCGATTGTGGAACCGTCGTCGCCGCGAACGAGCTCGAAGCCAACCGGGTGATGAAGTGCCCTGGTCTCGGGTGTCAGTCCGTGCTCCGGTTCGATGATCTCCCGGCCGACGATCGGGACTTCTTCCTCGACAACCGGGAGCAGTACCAGCTCTAGCCCGACAACCAGGGCTCGATCGCCGTGAGGTCCGCCTCGAGTGTCGGTTGTGGCCGATCGAGCACTGACTCGACCCGATCGACCGCCAGGCAGGTATCGGTCGGTCGAGCGGCAGCCCGGTCGACCTCAGTCTGTGATCCCTCTTCAAGTAACACCGCCGGCGCATCCATCTGTCGACAGATCGCCTGTCCGAACGTATACGGCGTCACGCACGATCGACTCGCGACGTGGACAGTCCCGCGGAACCCGGTCTCAAGGAGTGCGAGGATCGTCGAGGCAGTCGCCCCGGCCCGGCTCGGTGTCACCCGCTGGTCCGTGAACAGCGGCGTCGACTCGCCGGCTGCGAGGCGGTCCCGGACCCAGGCAGGGAATCCCGTCAGCTCGTCACTCGAGCGGTGGACGCCGTAGATGAACGACGGCCGGACGATGATCGTCTCGGCCTCGGATTCTCTGACACGCACCTCGCCGTCGCGTTTCGATTCCCCGTACACCTGAATTGGATTCGGCGCTGCCGATTCAGTATACAGCGTGTCAGTGTCACCGTCGAAGACGTAATCCGTCGAAACGTGGACCAGTGGAATGGCGCGCTCCGCGCACGCTGAGGCGATCTGTCCCGGTGCTTCGGCGTTGATCTCGTGGGCCACCCCGGATGCCGTCTCGCAGGCGTCGACGTCGGTCATCGCCGCACAGTTGATGACTGCGTCCGGTCGTCGTTCCTCGAGTTGCTCTCGGATTGCCTCTCGATCGCGGATATCTACTTTCGCGAGCGGGGCATCCACCGATGGCTCCGCCTCGTAGTACGTCCCGGAGACCGAGAAGTCGTCCTCGAGGGCGTGGTGGACGACGTTGCTACCGAGCAGCCCACCGGCACCGAGAACCAGTATGTCCATATCCCGACAAAGTGTAAACGAAAACATAAAGGCTCGCGTCTCGCAGTGGCAGGTATGCGCGTTCTCGTCACTGGCGGTGCCGGTTTCATCGGCTCGAACTTCGTCCACTATCTGCTCGACGCGACCGACCACGAGATCGTTGTCCTGGACGCCCTCACCTACGCGGGCGATAAATCCACCCTCGACGGCGCACTCGACTCGCCACGCTGTGAGTTCGTCGAGGGCGACATTCGTGATCAGGAACTGGTCGAAGAACGCACTGCCGACGTGGAGGCGATCGTCAATTTCGCCGCAGAATCACACGTCGACCGATCGATCCACGAGGACGCCCCGTTCGTCTCGACCAACGTCCGCGGCACCCAGACGCTGCTCGACGCCGCACGGACCCACGACGTCGATCGGTTCGTCCAGATCTCGACCGACGAGGTGTACGGCCAGATCGCCGAAGGAACGTTCAGCGAGGACGACAAGCTCGACCCCCGAAACCCGTATGCGGCGACGAAAGCCGGCGCCGATCACCTGGCCATGAGCTATCACGTCACCTACGACGTTCCTGTCCTCATCACCCGATCGTCGAACAACTACGGTCCCCGACAGCACCGGGAGAAACTCATCCCGAAGTTCCTCACCCGGGCCGCCGAGGGGGAGTCCCTCCCGCTGTACGGCGACGGGACGAACGTCCGGGAGTGGACGTACGTCCGGGACAACTGCCGGGCGATCAACACAGTGCTGGAGGAGGGCGAGCCGGGCGAGATCTACAACGTCGGTAGCGGCGAGGAACTGCCGAACGTCGAAGTTGCCCGACGCATCCTCGAAGCTGTCGACATGCCCGAATCGCTGATCGAATACGTCGAGGACCGACCCGGTCACGATCAGCGATACGCGCTGGATACGGGGAAGATTGAGAAGCTGGGATGGGAGCCCGAATGGTCGTTTGAAGAGGGGCTCGCTGCCGCCGTCGAGTATTATCTTGCGTAAGGGGGCTCGCTCACTCCAGATACCCGATATCTTCCAATCGCTCCTCGACGTCCGAATCCAGATCACCGCGAGCGGATCCGGATCCACGCCCGGGAAGCGGCGACCGCGTCCGCACCGCCCGCGTCGCCGTCGGACTCCCGTCCGCAAACGCCGACAACACGACCTCACCGTCGACGTCTTCGGGCACTGCCTCTCCCATCCAGTGAAGCACGGTCGGTGTAATGTCCGAGATCTTGATCGGCCCGAGGTCCGTGGCGGCGACGTCCTCGCCGTGGAACAACACGAGCCCGTCGGGGATGTTCTCACCGCGCCAGTCGGCCGGTTCCGAGGTGACCGGCCCGTCACCCATTGCCCCACTCGTGTGGACGCCCGGTCGCTGATCGAAGATCAGATCCGGCGCGAGGTCGACATACGGGCCCTCGTAGATCTCCTCGGGCCGATAGATCGCGTCGGTGATCGGCTCACCGGTCGTCCCGGTCGCCTCGGCCAGATCCGCTTCCAGATCAGTCAGGATCGATTCCCGTTCCGCGTCGTCCGCGGCGTTGACGTACAGCAGGCCTTGCCCGCTGGCGATGACGTCGGTGTTCGCCCAGTCGACGAGTTTGAGCTTCTCCTGGCGGACGACGCCGTCGTCGCTGGGGAGCCGTTCGATGATTCGCCGCGGAACCAGCGGTCGGATGTACTGTTCCAGCCCGAGCGATCGGACAATGCCGGCAACGCGCTCCTGAGTGAACCCCATGTCATGCAGCCGCGAGGCGAGACTCGACTCCGTCGAGAGGTATCCGTTCGCTTCGAGCCAGCGGTTAGCGTAAAACACCGTGTCGATCTCGGTACAGCCGTGGTCGGACATGAGCACGAGGTTGTACTCGCCCTCGACGAACGGTTCGAGTGCGGCGTCGATGCGCTCCCAGGCCTCGCGGGTCTCGGGGCCGTCCCAGAAGTAGTGCTGGAGGACGTTCAGGTGAAAGAGCGTCACATGGAGGAAGTCGAGGTCGCGCTCTTCGAGCAGTGCGTGTGCCGTTTCCAGGCGCGTCTCGAGGAGATCCTGGACCATGTCGACCGCCCGGTCGCTGTCCTCGTTGGAGGTGAGGACGTTCGCCGGGTGGACTCGATAGTCGAAGCGATCCTCTATTTCCGCCTGCAGTGCTGGCGGCTCCGTGTACTCGTCTTCCCGGGAACGGGGCCCGCCGGCGACCATAACCCCGTCAACCTCTCGCGGGGGGTAGGACATCGGCAGGTTGACCACGCCCGTTCGGTGGCCGGCGTCGTTGAGGTAGTCCCACAGTTCCGGGCTCGTAAAGTCCGTCGAATCCGGGAGTTCCATCGTTCGCTCGTCCGTGTCGATGCGTTCCCACCAGTAGACGCCGAGCTTTCCGGGGTTCTTCCCCGCGGCGTAACACTTCCAGTTCGGGCACGTGACCGGTGGCAGGTGACTCCGGGAGATGCCCGAAGCGCCCGACTCGCGCAACCGTGCGATGTTTGGGAGCCGCCCCTCCTCGATCCAGGGTTCGATGAGGGGCCAGTTGGCCCCGTCGAGACCGATGACCACAGTCGGGTTCATGTATTGTGCCTAACACACAACGCCCTCTAAGGCGTTCCGTTCCCAGCGCGCCAGTGTGGTTCACGGATCGAGCGACGGCTTCGAGCAGTCCTGGGATCTCGGCTGGTGATCGCTCACTGATTGTCGGTGTCACCATAGCAGATTCCGAACGTCCCGTGGAGGCGGGCCCGAACTAGCCGACGTGTCGGGCAGAAACGGATCTTCGCGCGATCAATGATTTCACGCGTCGGCGGCGGTCACGACAGGTGGATCTGAGCGGTCGTGGCCGTCGATTCGTTCGATTGGCTCGCTTCGACCGATATTCCGTACGTCCCGCCGACGTATCGTTGCGGGATGTCCACCGTCAGTGAGACGGACGCGGAGGACTGTGTCGAATCCCAGGCGAACGTTCCCTGACCGGCCGAGGAGACGTTGTCCGTGAAAGCACTCCCGTCGTTTTGCGTCGCGGCGACCGACCAGTCCGTCCAGAGCTCATCGACGACGATCTGGTCGACGTAGGATCCTGTGATCGTAATCGTCGCCTGACCGGGCGAGGAGATCGTCTCGCCGCTGGCCTCCACTGACACGCTGAGGGAATCATACGCCGCCTTCACGTCGACATACCCGTGGCCGATCTTCGGATTCGACGGTGCGCTAACTGCGGCATCTTCTATTCCCCTGGCCGTGGAGAGGAGGGCCTCTCGTGCGAGTGTGTTCGTCACCTCGGGTACGTCCATCATGAGGCCAGCCGAGCCGGCGACGTGCGGACAGGCGGCGGACGTCCCGTAGAAATCTCCGTCGTAGGTGTCCGATAGCGTGCCGTCGGGTGCCGCAATATCGATCCCCTGTCGTCCGTCTTGCGTCGGGCCGCGCGAGGAGAACGCTTCTAGATCGTCGGAGGCGTGCTCGACGGCAGCGGTCGCCAGGGTTTCCGAATCGGTGGAGGTGGCGGGGACGCCGATACTACCCTTTGCGGTAGATGGGGTGAATGAAATGTCGTACCAGGCGAATATATTAAGCTGATTGTTGTTCGTCAGTGAGTCGTTTTTGATCCGTAGGTAACATGGATTCGATGATGGCAGTGAGACCGTTTGTGCTGGTGTCGTCGTCTTGTTCGGAGCGGAAACGAGCGTCTTCGTATCGTCGTACAACTCGACTTTGTATCCTTGGTCGTTGCTACTCCAGGCGACGTCAGAGTGGACGACCACTTCTTCGCCGGTAGCCTGCTTGTCGATGCGCAGGTATGTTGATCCACTATCGTCGAACTTGACGTAGTCGTTCGCGTTCGTTTGAACCGGTCCAGACCAGTGTTTCCCGTCTCCCTCGTTGCCGGCGGCCACGGCGAACAGGCCCCCCTCCGATGTATTTGAACCTGTCGCCTGGGTGTACTCCATGATTCGTTGGCTATAGGCATCGCTCCCGTCGATGCGTGAGGTGGGTTTGAAGCCTAGGGACATGGACATCACGTCCGGATCGTGGGCGGACGTGATCTCGTCCATCAACTGGGGAAACGGACTGCCGTATGCTGAGGCCAACACGAGATCGGCATCGGGCAGCATTTCCGAGACGATCTCCGCGCAGGCGGTCCCGTGTAAACCCGACTGCCCGGAAATAAAGTAGCTGCTACCCCCGATCTGGTCGATGACCTGCTCTGTGATTTCGCTCTGGTCCGGGTTGAAAAGCAAGTCGATGATTACGACCGTCACACCGTCGCCTGTGAATCCCTCGCTGTGAACCAGGTCAGCGTTCGTTGTCGAGACGCCCTCCGAGATCGAGAGCGGCTTTGGATCGGCCCGTTCCTCCACCTTCCTGACGCTCTGCCCGTTCGCAAGGTTCATGATCCGATCAGCGCGCACTGTTCCGAAGACAACATCACCGAAGTCGGTGACGTTCGACGCACCGACCGACGCCGTGTGATCCCGTGCCGCCCTGGTTTCGCCGTCGGCCGCGTGAATCATCACATCGATCGTGTCTGCTGGCTCCCGAGTTGCCTGTTGCCAGTTCTCGTCTGTGGCGATCTGTTCGGCGAGTGGTGTCGCGATGCGTGAGTAGTCGGCGGGACTCATCGTGGAGTACCCCCATCATCCGTATCCGTCGCCCCCTTGCTGCTACCGTCGATAGCACTGCACTGCTGTCGATCTGTCTGGAAACTGGATCTATGTAACCGCTGAATCCAATCGGATCGGGCCATTGAGCGAATAATTGTTGGTTGGGCAAAAATAATTTCCCCAAATCCATCAGATATATCAACTATATATGTATTCTTATATATGTATTGGTTGTTTCTCTTGGCTTCCGGGTGAGTTCTGCACCGCAGTGCTCAGTTCGCTCTGCTCGAAATACGCCACTTCGGAGCCAACTAACGTGGACGTGTTCATGACAAGGCTTATTCATCTCTACCGTGTTTGTATGCGATACCATGAGCAAGCAGTGGTCCCGACGCCGGGTTCTCGGTACCCTCCCAGCGATCGCCGTTGCTGGATGTAGTGAACGCGCAGGGGGCGAAGTCAACCGCGATACGTCCACCGCGACTGACACACAGACACCGGCCCAAACGACCAAGACGGCTACCCCCGAACCCCAACCCATGATTGATCGACTCCCCGAACCGAGTCCGCTCGAAACTGTCTTGGAGGAACTCGTCGTCGCTGACGATCGCACGCAATTCGCTACCGAACAGCAATTGTCTCTCCGAGACGAGGCTGTCAAGGTCGAACTCGAACTTGTCGAAGGCGGGGAGCCGCCGCGAGAACTACTCGAAGCGATCGACTCCGAGTACGGCACGATGGTCGTCGCCTGGGTTCGCGTCGATTCTCTCGTGGACGTTGCCCTCGCTTCGGATGTACGCATTGTCCGCCAGTATAGCGACCCGAAGACCAGGGACGCCCCCCAACCGTAACAACCGCGGCGATTGCTCAGATCTTGCTGTTTTTCCCGCTTTGAAGCCCGAGACGAACGGTTTTCGCTTTCAGCCACGCTTGTATGTTGTCCTGCCGGCTGTCCGTTCGTACCGATATACGCTACCCCGGGTTGGCGGATTCCGCTGGTCTGTTATAGCCGACAGTATCAGGCGTCGGCAACGAGGTGTTTCACACTCGCGATCGCCGATTCCGCGTCCTGACTGGGGACCGTCTCTTCGGAGAACGTGGCACGCTCGTACAGTGCCGTCAACTCACCCAACCGGTCCACCGTTTCCTCGTCGAGATCGGCGCTCGCACAGTCGCGATAGAACTCCCAGTGCGTTCCAGAGATCGACGTGTCGAGGTCCTGGTCGAAGTACTGTCGGACAGCAGCGTAACTCGCCATGACCGCACTGTCGGGCTGTCCGTCTTCGAGTTCGGTTCTGGCGTGTTCGAGCAGCCACTCCGGGTCTCTCCCCGTCGCGACGGTCTCCGATGACCGGTCGTTCTGTTCACTCCCACCGGTCGATGGAGTGGTGTCCTCACGCCGGACCCACACCACTGCCACGCCCGCGACGGCGACCAGAGCCAGGCCGACGCCGGCGAGCCCAAGCAACGCGGGCCCACGGGCGACAGTCACCGTGGCCGTCGCCCTGGACGGTCGCAGATTTCCGCCACCGGGTTCGAATACAGCTTCCAGCGACACCTGCGTCTCGCCGCCAAGGACACCCGCCGAAGCGGCGTCGTCCGGCAGGCTGATCGTCGTTTCGAAGGTCCCGTTCGCGGTGGTCCGGACGGTCGACACTGGCTCACCATCGGCCAGCAGCGCGACCCGTTCGGCGACCACCGGCGTCCCGTCCGGCAACCGAAGCGTCCCGGCCACCCGGGCCGTCTGGTCAGCCGTGGCGGGCGCAGATACCGAGAGTTCGGTATCGCTCTCGCCGACCTGCAGGGGTGTCGTCGCGTTCGCCGCTCGAAGTGTCGTGTTTTCCGCGCGCACGCGGACCCGGACGGTGTGCTCACCGGCCGGGACGTCGCCAGACAGCGACGCGTTGATGAGGAAGCGTCCCGAGCCATCGGTCTCGGTCCGGTTGAGGAGTCGCCCGTCGATGGTTGCGACGACGGGGACGGCCGGAATCCCTTCCTCACCACCGCGAACCTGACCCGTGACCGGCACGGGATCACCATAGTGGACCGTCCCTTCGAGTGGTTCTATTGCGACGGTTGGCTTCGACCGCTCGACCGTCACGTTGATGCTCGTTTCGGCAGCGGCGTACGGCGCAGTCGCGTTCGGGACGTACTGGACCCGCACCGTCGAGGTGTTCGACGGGTGGAACACTGGCCAGTACGTGAGTGAGAACGCCCCGTCATCGTCGGTGGTCGTCGACGTGGTCTCGTTGGTGCCGATTGCGATACGACGCCCCTCCAGCGCGGTTCCGTTCGCGGTCCTGAGACGGCCGGTCACTGTCAGTGGGTCGGCTGCCGAAATTCGACCGGCGTTCGACTCGATTCGCAGTGCTGTTTCCCTGAACGTCGCTTCTCGGACTTCCCGGGTCGTTTCCGAGATGTTAGCGAGGCTCGTCCGGATCGCACGCGAAGACGTCTCGTTTCCCCCCAGTGCGGACCCGTTCCGGTACAGACTGATGAGTTCCGCTCCCGTTTCGTTGATCCGCTCGTCGAGTTTCAGGAGGTCCCTGGCGGTTGTTCGCCGGAACTCGGTGAGTGTCGTGTTCCGGTCGAGTGCCTGCCTGAACAGTGCTCGTCGTCTTTCGTCCGCCGTCGCCACCGCGCCCGGATGGACGACTACCCCGCGATCCACCGGCCGATAGATGTCGAAGACTGTCGTCGCGTTACGCAGAATCGAGTAGTTCCGGTGGGTATCCCAGTAGCCCGATACCATCGTGGAGTAATTCCCCAGCAAGCGACTGCTTCGGAGGAAGGCTCGCACGTCACTTTCGTTTTGCCCGCCGGTAGAGACGTTCGAGTACGCCGAGAGGACCGATTCGTACTCGGTATCGTCGAGGAGCGATCGGGCACGGTCTACGTCCCCGGAGCTGAGGTTTGCCGACGCCTGCCGCGCTCGGGACGCCAGGCGCTCGGCGAGTTGGCGTTGGTAGGCCGATAACCCCCCTGACGTCGTTAGCTCGTTGGGGTCTTCCTGGGATAGACCCTCAATACTGTCGCTGGATGCGCCAGGGCCGAATTCCGCGTCCGAGACGGCAACGCCCACGACCGCAGCTGCGAGCAAAGACACCACGCTCACCACTAACAAGGCAAGGGAGAGCCGACGCCAGCGGTCGAAACCGGGGCGGGACACAGGTGAGGGTAGTCGCCGACAGCCAAAACGTCTTCTCTCTGTTCCAGTGGTTACCAACACGTTCAATTACGTGTCTGCCGTTCGTCCGGAGCATGGAGGTGACGCGACGGTTCTGGGCCGCGGTCGGGGCCGGTGGAGTCCTCTCCGTTCTCGGACTGGTCTTTGCCCGGCCGATCCTGGTTGTGGGTGCGGGGGGGATCTGGGGGCTCGTTGTCGGCGCGCAACTCGTCTTTGTGCTTCGGCTCCTCGCACTCGATCGATCGATGACGATCACCCAGACGCTCGACAGCCCGTTCGTCACCACCCGCGGGACCGTCCGGTGGTCACTCGAAGCGACCCTCGCTCAACCAACTCCACTCGAGGTGTCCATCGTGCCGACGTTTCCGGTGACTCTTGACGTCTCGAAACAGCCACGTGTGAGGATCCCACCGGGAGAGACGGGGGGGTGGGCGGACGCCACGGTGACCGCGACGGTTGCCGGGACGACGACGATCCCACGGCCGACCGTTGCAGTCTCGGGCACCTGGGGGCTGTTCGGCGAACAGTTTCGCCGCGGACCGACGACGGACCTCACCGTCGAACCTCGACAGGTCGGTGACGTTCACGTCGGGCAGGGTGGCGAGTCGGTGATCGCGACGCCGGGTGGCAGGCATCGGACTGGCGAAATCGGATCCGGTATCAGCCCGGCGGAAGTCCGCGAGTACGTTCCAGGGGACACTGTCAGTGACATCGACTGGAAGGCAACGGCACGCCTGGCGTCCCCGCATGTCCGGGAGTTCGAAGTCGAGACCGACCGGCAGACAGTCCTGCTTTTCGACCGCCGGAGTCGGCTGGAAAGCGGCCCTGGCGGCGAATCGATGCTCGCATATCTCCGGGAGGTGGCACTCCGGTTTGTCTCGGCCGCGGCGAACCTCGACGATCCGCTCGGGCTCTATGCGATCGGTGACGGCGGTGTGACGGACGAAGTCATGCCGCGGGCGGACGAACGGACCTACGAACACATCCGGTCACGACTCCAGACCGCGACGCCGACCGGTGGGGCCGAGACGGCGGATGCTTCGACAGCGATGGAGGCCGATCTGATCGGTCCCGGAACCGCCCGGCGGAACGCGACACGGCTTCGCGAGGCGGCGTCCCCGTACGCCCGGTCTCTCCACCCGTTCTTCGCGGACGGTACCCGGTACGTCCGGCAGATAGCCGACCGACCGCTGTTTGGGGCTGGGAAGGCCTACCTGCCCCGGATCGACGGCGAGATGTGGGTCGTTATATTCACCGACGACCGTGACCGAACCGAGGTGCGAGAGACAGTCAAACTGGCCAGAGAGCACGGGAGACGGGTCGTGGTATTTCTTGCGCCGGGGGCGCTGTTCGAGACGGAGCTGGTCGGTGATCTCGATGCTGCGTATACCTCCTACCGTGGGTTCGAGGAATTCAGGCAGACGCTCGCTGGACTCGATCAGGTCGAGGCGTACGAAGTTGGGCCAGGTGATCGCGTGGAAGCACTGCTTTCAACACGCCGCGAGCAAGGGGGGCGACAATGACTGATCAGGACGCCGTTGTCCCAGGAGATCAGTTGGTTGATAGGGGTCACTCTCGGAGGACCTATCCATGAGTGTCGTGGGAACTGACTGGGGCGGTACGGATCGGCGTCACACGCGTGCCGGTGTGGCGATCGTTGCGGTGGCGCTCCTGCATCTCCTGGTCCTGTCTGTCGGGTCCATTCGTCCGGTCCCGGAGGGTGTCGTTCTGGAAGCTACGGTGGTGATCGCACTCGCGGCCGGCGGGCTCAGCAGTGATGGCTCGTCGCGGGTAGCCGTCGCGATGGCGCTCTCGTATGGGTTCGCGGCCGGCGTGGCGCTGGTGGCGATCACCCACCTTGCCCTCCCGTGGGCGGCGGTCGGCGTCGGGACACTCGCTGCCGGCGTCCTCTATGGCGTCCATCGGTACGCACTCCTTCGGCTCGGTCTCCTGGAGGGATCCTCGTGAGCGAAGCATCGGCCGACACCGACGGCCCCGCTCAGGACGACCGAACGCTGGCCGCCGAACTCGAAGTCCTTCGCGAGGAGAACAGACGGCTTCGTCGCGAGTATTCCCGGGCGAGGCAGGCGGAATATACGCAGATGGCAGCGATACTCGCGGGGCTCGGTGTGGTCGGCTTCCTCGGCGGTGTGGTATATCCGTCCGCCCAGACGGTCCTGTTCGCCTTCGGCGGGACGGGGGTGTTTCTGGCGTCATTGCTGTATTTTCTGACGCCGGAGCGGTTCGTCCCGGCGACGCTCGGGGCGGACATATACGCGACCCTGTCCCAGAGCGAAGCGGAGATCGTCGCCGGGCTCGGCCTGACTGACACCCGTGTCTACGTCCCGACCGACGACGACTCGGTTCGGCTGTTCGTTCCACAGCGAGCCGACTACCGGCTCCCGGACGAGACTCACCGGGGGGATCCTTTCGTCGTCACCGAGGAGCCGGCCGAACGCGGGATCACCTTCCCCGCAACCGGTGACCCGCTCTATGAAACCTATACCGATGTCTCTACAACAGGCGGGGCAGGGATCGAGACGACGGTCGAACGACTGGCCGATGCGCTCCTTGAGCAGTTCGAGCTCGTCGACACCGTGGAGACTGACGTCGCCGAGGGGCGAGCGTCCCTCGGCGTCACCGGAAGCCTCTATGGACGTCTCGACCGGGTCGACCATCCCGTGGTGTCGTTTCTTGCGGTCGGGATCGTCCGTGATCGCGATCATCCCGTGACGGTCGCGGTCGAGACGCCCGACAACGACCGGGTCGAGTATCTCGTGACCTGCACCTGGCCAGCGGAGTGAGTCCCGGTTGCAGCCAGTAGGACGGACTCCGGATGGAGGGTGGCCGTCTCAATCGACGCTCGCCGCGGGTTCGTCCTCGACGACGAGCTCCCGGCTCGGTGGCTCGATCGAGTCGATGATCTCTTCGACGACTGCCCCGGTTTCGAGGTCGCTCAACTCCGCGTCGGTACTCAACACCAGCCGGTGAGAGAGGATCGGTTCGGCGAGGGACTTGACGTCGCTGGGGATCACGTACGCCCGATCCTGGATCGCGGCCCTGGCTTTGGCAGTGTTAAGAAACGCGATCGATGCCCGGGGCGAGGCCCCGTACTCGACGTGTGACGATGTCCGGGTTGCCTCGATCAGGTCCAGGATGTACTCCTGGACTGCTTGGGCGACGTAGGTGTCGGCCACCCGTTCCTGGGCCTCGCGGATCTCCTCGGCGGTCACGACGCGTTCAGCCCGGGACGGTCCGAGATCGGGGTCCGCGTCGAACCGTCGGAGGAGTTCCGTTTCGTCGTCACGGTCCGGGAGCCCGGCGATGAGCTTCATCTGGAATCGGTCACGCTGGGCTTCGGGGAGTTCGAACGTCCCCTCCATTTCGATCGGGTTCTGCGTGGCGACGACGATGAACGGATCCGGGAGTTCGAGGGTCTCCCCCTCTATCGTGACGTGGCGTTCCTGCATCGCTTCCAGCAACGCCGACTGCGTCTTCGGCGTCGCCCGGTTGATCTCGTCCGCGACGACCACGTTTGCGAACACCGGGCCACGCTGGAGTTCGAACTGGCCGGTCCCTTCCCGGTAGATCGAGGTCCCGGTGATGTCCGCGGGGAGGATGTCAGGCGTCATCTGGATGCGATTGGACTCCAGTCCAGTCGCCCGCGCGAAGAGGTCTGCAAGCGTCGTCTTCGCGACGCCAGGGACCCCTTCGAGTAGCACGTGGCCGTCGGTGAGCAGGGCGATCGTCAGCCGTTCGACGAGATCCTCGTTGCCGATGAGCACGGACCCGACTTCCGCCTGGACGGCGTCGTGGATCTCGGCGGGGTCACTCATTGCCTCTCCGTTGGCGTCGCCGTCGTATAATGGCTTTCGTCACACGTGAGACCTGCTCGTCGTCCCAGTCCGGATGGCGATCCCGGATGAACGCATCCAGGTCTTCCGCGTCGAGGTCGATCCGGGGCCGGTCTCGGTCGCCACGCCCGACGGATGCGAACAACCGCTCGCGCCAGAATGTCGGTGCGAACAGCCGCGGGAACTGGTACCAGATCGAGAAACCGCCGAACACCGCGAGGCCGACCACCACCTGAAGTAGCGGCGTCTGACGGAGCGAGAGCACGATCAACGGGACGACCGGGAGTGAACGACCCTGGGAGTAATCCAGGATGGCCCGGCCGCTGTCGTCGACGATCCCGCTCACCAACGCTTGATTATCCGTCCGCTCCAGCATGGCGTTCGTAAACATGCTCGCGTCCCCGGAGACGATCACGGTCCCGGCACCGGCGGATTCGACCGTCGCGACCGGCCGTCGACCGAGCGTCTCGTCGTCGTCGAGCGTCCCGTTCCCGTTCGCATCGAGGTACGCTGTCGCCCGGGTCGACAGGAGTGACTGGGCGCCGTTCGGCTCGACCGTCGCCGCGTGGTTGAGGGTCACCCTCTCGACGCCGTCGAGCAAACGGCCCGCTGCCGTCCGCACGTCGTCCGTCGCGTTGTCGTCGATCGTCGCCGGCACGACTACCGGCAGGGCGGACGACCGGTAGTTCGATTGCTCGTCCCGGAGGACGCGAGGGCCGAGTCGGGCGTCCGCATCGATCGACGCGAGAAGGGGGTTGGCCCGTGATCCGTTCTCCGCAGCGACGACCACCGTCCCCCCGTTGGCCAGGAACCGGTTCAGCCGTGCGGTATCGGCGGCTTCGTATGCCGAGATCGGAGCGAGTACGAAGCTGACTGCATCTTTCGCCGACCTGTCTTCGTACGGTGCGGTGTCCAGGGCGATCGACGTTTCGACGCCTTCCGCTTCGATCTGCGATCGGAGATCCGAGACGCCATCCCACCCCTGGTTGTACACCGAATACGGTGCTGCCGAGGTACTCATCGCGACCACGAGCCCGATGTTCGCCCCGAGCAGGACGACGACCAGCGTGAACCGCGGGCCCCAGACCAACACCGTCCGCCAGTTCATAGTCCGGCCCCCATAGCGAGAATCTCCGGGAGCACTCGCTCGACCAGTTCCGACGGCAGCAGTTCGATAGTTCGGCGCAACACGATCAGTCCAAAGACGACGGATCCACCGGCCATGAACCACTTCAGTCGACTGCGCCACGTCGGGGTCGTGGCAACTGGCGTCGTCAATCCGATGATTACGATCAATCCGAACCACGAGACCGAAACATACAGATCCAGCGACAGCGCTCCGAGTGCCGCCAGCGTGAGGAGGGCGCCGAGCATCCACAGCGCCTGGGCGTAGATAAACTGCTGTCGCCGACGCGTAGGCATCGCTACCGTCATTACCACGTAGTCCGGTTAGAATCTAACGACCTTTCGATCGTTCCCGTCTCTAGCGCGGCCACCTACTGTGACCGACGACGCTGGCGATACACTCCCGTGGATAGATGGCTGTTGTTTGCAGCACGGTCACGTCCGCTGGATCTGCGACCTATGGCATCAGATGGTACTCAATGGAACTCAGCGGCAAAGCTTATGTACCTGTAGGCTGTATGTATAGTTGACCGATGACAGACGAGGACGACGGCTTCCCATGGCCGCCGGCGATGTTCACGGAAGCGAGCGAGAAGGCGCTCGAGCAGCAACAGGAGTTCCTCCAGCAGATGACTGGTGGAGGGGCTGCCGGACTGGACATGAATCAGCTCGGGACGATGAGTCAGCTGGCGACGTTCAAGACCCGTGTCCAGAGCGGCGGTCGGCTGTCGATCCCGGACGCCGAGCGTGAGGCGCTGGACATCGAGGAAGGCGACATCGTCCAGGCCGTCGTCCTGCCGGTCAAACGCAACCGGAGTGACTAACCCATGACAGACTACACCACACCCGTCACGACCGCATTCGAAGCACAGCGCGCAACCATCGAGCAGAGCCAAAAGGCCGTCGAGCAGGGCGTCAAACTCCAGCAGCGGATGAACGATGCCGTCCTGGGCAGCCTCGAGAGCCAGGAGTCCGCCCAGCGTCGCGGCGTCGAGTTGAGCCAGACGGCGATCCACACGTACCTCGACACGCTCGAAACGAGCGTCCCCGGTGTCGAGCCGGCCGTCGAGGAGATCCGGTCCACCGTCGACGAGCAGTTCGAATTCCTGCTCGAGAACCACGCCGAAGCCTTCGACGCCGTCGAGGAGGAACTCGGCGAGGGCGTCGACGCCTACGACGAGATGACGGCCGACTCGCTGTCCGCGCTCGACGACCAGCTCTCGATGCTGATCGAGGCCCACGAGGATCTCGAAACCCAGTCGGTCGAAGCCGTCGAAGGCATGGCCGATCAGGTCGAGGACCTCCAGGAGCAGGTCGAGGAAGTCAGCGACCAGATCCAGGACGTGCAGGAACAGGCCGCTGAGGCCGTCGACGCCTGAGGTAGTACGTAGTTTTTTCTTTCAAGCGCACACGTGATAACTCATGAGCGATAAGAACGCGGACGTCGGGGCGGAGTACAGTGAGATGGTCGAGGAGATGAACGAGGCCCTCGCGGAGTCGGTCGAACAGAACATGCAGGCCCAGGCGGCGTTCGTCGAATCGTGGTCCGATGCCCTCTCGGATTCGGTGATGGAAGACGACGATTTCACCGACGGTATCGAGGGGTACAACCAGGCGACGGAAGTCTGGATGGACGCCGCCGAGCGGATGTTCGAACGGTCGGCCGACGCCGCACAAGGCGAAGAGGTCGACCCCACCGAGTTCCGTGACATCTGGCTGTCCTCGGCCAACGAGGCCGCAAAGGAGATCATGGGCACGAGCGCGTTTGCTGCCGCCAACGGCCAGCTCATCCAGTCCATGCTGGACATGCGCCAGCAGGCCGACGACTTCAGCCAGGAGACCATCGCCGAGCTCGGTTTCCCCACTCGCGGGGATGTCGAAGAGATCGGTGAACGCCTGGTCGAACTCGAACGCCGCCAGCATGCGGTCGAGGAGAAACTCGACCGGATTCTCGAGGCCGTAGAGGAGTGATCCCCATGGCAGATCCACTCAGCGCCGCACTGGACGTCCAGCGCCGGGCGCTCGAGGAGATGCAGGAGGCCGGCGAGACCGCCGACGTTCTCGACGAGCGCCTCGAAACCATGGCCGACGTCGAAGTCGGGGGGACCCCCGCCGACGTCGTCTACGAGGAGAACAAACTCCAACTCCTCCACTATGATCCCGAAGCGGCGGGCATCGACATTCCCGAGGAGGAACGCGAGGACGTGCCGATCCTCGTCGTCTACGCGTTGATCAACAAACCCTACATTCTCGATCTGCAGCCCGATCGGTCCGTCGTGCGCCGGCTGCTGGAAGCGGGCCACGACGTCTATCTGATCGACTGGAACGAGCCCTCGCGGCTCGACCAGCACCTCACCCTCGAGGATTACGTCGACCGCTATATCGAAAACTGCGTCGACACTGTCCGGGAGCGCTCGGGCCAGGACGCGATCAACATCCTCGGGTACTGTATGGGTGGCACGATGAGCGTGATGTACGCTGCGCTTCACCCGGCGAAGGTCAACGCCCTCGGGCTGATGGCGACCGGACTCTACTTCGAGAACTCCGGTGGCGTCCTCGAACAGTGGGGTGCCGAGGAGTACTACGATCCCGCGAAGGTGACCGAGACCTTCGGGAACGTCCCCTCGGAGTTCTTAGACGAGGGGTTCGCGTTGATGGACCCGATCGACAACTACGTCACCAAGTACGTCCGCTTCGTCGAGAACCTCGACAACGAGGACTTCGTGAAGAACTTCGCCCGGATGGAACAGTGGCTCGAAGAGGGCGTCGACGTCGCCGGCACGACCTACACGCAGTTCCTCGAGGACATCTACCAGGGCAACAAGCTCTACGAGAACGAACTGTACCTCGGCGACCAGCACGTCGACATCGACAACATCGACATGCCGATACTGCAGATCGTCGGGGAGTACGACCACCTCGTGCCGCCGGCGGCGAGCAAGCCGTTCAACGACGTCATCCCCAGCGAGGACACCGAGATCATCGAGTACTCGACGGGCCACGTCGGCATGGCCGTCTCCTCGAGTACCCACGAGGACGTCTGGCCCCAGGTCGCCGAGTGGTTCAGCGAGCGCTCGCAGCTCGACGAGGCGGAGTCAGCCGACGAGGAGTCCGAGGAAACTGAGGAACGCACCGAGAAGACCCCGGAGCCGGCCGAGGATGCCGAGGAGACCTCGGAGCAGGCAAAGGACACCGAAGCGTCCCCCGACGTCGAGACGATCGACGGGATCGGCCCGACCTACGCCGAGCGGCTCGAGGCGGCCGGATTCGAGACGGTCGACGATCTGGCCGAATCCGATCCCGAGACGGTGGCCGAGGCCGCCGAGGCACCGCTTGGCCGGGTCGAGGACTGGTTCGACGCGATCGAGTGAGGCCATCTCCCCCTTTAGAATATCGAGAGCTGACGGTCAGCACACTCCCAGCCGGCGGTCCGTGTTTCGACGGCCCATCCGACATGGCTGACGCCGATGACTGTCAGTGTGGAACGAACCCCTGAACCGTCAGTCACCGATTTCGGAAACGGTGCGTTCGAGTTCTACATCGGGGTGAAACAGGTCTTCGACGGGCACCTCGAAGAACGCTGCCAGTTTGAACACCAGTTCAACCGATGGGTCGTACCGGTTGCCTTCGACGGCATTGATCGTCTGTCGGGTGACCGCGACGTGTTCGGCGAGGGCCCGCTGGCTGAGCCCGGACGCCTCGCGATACTCCGTGAGTGAGTTGTCCACCGTGATCACCTCTGGCTACGGAGCACGACGAGGAACGCGCCGTAGATCAGATAGAGAACGGCGACGAACATGGCGATCGCGGTGCTCCAGGGCTGCCACTCGAATTTGTCCACCCCCCACGCGAAGGTGAGTGTGGGGAACACTAACATGGAGCTTATTCCCAACAGCGATAGCGTCCACTCGGCGGCCTCCCGGGAAATCTGCTCGTCGCGTTCGTCAAACACTGGCCGTTCCGTCCGGGACAGAGCGACCATCACACCGGTTATAGCGAGGCCGAATACGGCGACGCCGACCAGTGGCCGTTCCAGCACGGTGAAGCCGGCGAGGGCAACCGCGCCGACGACCGTCAAGCCGGCGACCACACGTCGGATCCGAGACGGTCGTTCGAGGAATCCGCTCATCGTTCCTCCGCGCGGAACCACTCGATGAGTGGCCGAAACGACAGCAGTTTGTTCAGGGTACCCCCGCTAACGCCGAACAACCGCCCAGCGCCCATCGATGCGTTTGAATCGTGCGTGTGTTGTGTCGTTGCCATTGTTTTGACCCGTCAAACACTCTTGTCGGAAAGAGTGTTTTACAGTAAAACGGCTTTGACGTAGTAAAATAAGTTTTACGGGTCGTGACTGAATGAAGTCAGTCACCCCGAACTGGATCGATTCGAGCGTTTCGTCGGACGGGACTGTCGTATCGAGGGAGCTGGTAAAATCGCCCTCGCGTCGCACTGATCGCTGGTGAGCACTTTCACCCTGGTTTGCGAACCTTCTTGAGGCAGTACGCTCAACAGTTGCTACCATAATGGCTCGCGCGGAGAACACGGAGTTCATCGATCTCTTCGAGGAGTTCTATCGCGATTACTACCGCAACGAGATCGGCGAGCTCGCCCAGAAATACCCCAACGACCAGAAGTCGCTGTTCGTCGACTACCAGGACCTCTATCGGTTCGACCCCGACCTGGCGGAGGACTACCGCAACAAACCCGACCAGCTCCAGGAGTACGCCGAGGAAGCCCTCCGGCTGTTCGACCTGCCGATCGACGTGAAGCTCGGCCAGGCTCACGTCCGGATGACCAACCTCCCGGAGTCGACGGATATCCGGGATATTCGAGCCGACCACCGCGGCCAACTCGTCAGCATCCAGGGCATCATCCGGAAGGCCACCGAGGTCAGACCCAAGATCACCGACGCCGCCTTCGAATGCCAGCGCTGTGGCACGCTCACTCGCATCCCCCAATCGACCGGCGACTTCCAGGAACCACACGAGTGCCAGGGCTGTGAACGCCAGGGGCCCTTCCGGATCAACTTTGATCAATCGGAGTTCATCGACGCCCAGAAGCTCCGGGTGCAGGAATCCCCGGAAGGGCTGCGCGGCGGGGAGACGCCCCAGAACATCGACGTCAACATCGAGGACGACATCACCGGCCACGTCACCGCGGGCGATCACGTCCGGGTGACCGGCGTGCTCAAACTCGATCAGCGTGGCAACGACCGCGAGAAGTCGGCCATGTTCGACGTCTACATGAACGGCGTCAGCGTCGAGATCGAGGACGAGGAGTTCGAGGAGATGGACATCGACGAGGACGACAAAAAGGAGATCGTCGCCCTCTCTGAGGAGCGGGACATCTACGAGCAGATGACCGACTCCATCGCCCCCTCGATCTACGGCTACGACCAGGAGAAACTCGCGATCGCGCTCCAACTGTTCTCCGGAGTGACAAAACATCTGCCTGACGAGTCTCGGATTCGGGGCGATCTCCACGTGCTTCTAATCGGGGACCCTGGTACGGGTAAGTCGCAGATTTTGCAATATATCCGACATATCGCGCCGCGGTCAGTTTTCACCTCGGGGAAGGGATCCAGTTCGGCAGGGCTGTGCGTCACTGGAGACACGCGGATCCAGACCGAAGACGGGTTCAGACAAATTCGGGACGTCGTGACGGAGGATCTCCCGGAGTCAGTCGCCGCCGAAACGGCTGCCGAGCGATCGATCGACGTCCAGACGTTCGACAGGGACGACGGCGAGATGGATGCCCGGACGTCGAGTCACGTCTGGCGGATGCCCGAGAAGCCGACGCGCCGGATCGAGACCGAGTACGGCAAAGAACTGGAAGCCTCGGTGAACACGCCGGTGTTGACCTGTGGGGACGACGGCATCGAGTGGACCGAGATCTCGGATGTCGAGGCCGGTGATTTCATCGCCGCACCGCGCTTTGCAGACCTCGATCGCTCTGAAGTTGCCGTCCGGGATTTCTTGACGCTGACGACGGAGAAAGTGAGGCTTGCGGAGGGGTCCATCGAGTTCCTCCGGACGGAACTCACCGAGGAATTCGGTACCCTCCGGGATGCGGCCGCTGCCCTGGATCTCTCGGAGGACTTCATTTATCTACACCTGAAGAACCGCCACGTTCCGCTGGAGAAACTCGATCGAATGCTTGCGTCCATCGACGCGACACGGTCGGCCGTCGACTTCGAGCGCCTGATGGTCCGCCATGGCGAGAGCATCACGATCCCGGAGAGCTTCGACGCGGACCTCATGTACCTGCTCGGGCTGGTCTTCGGCGACGGCGACATCTCGCTGGACCGCCGCGACGGGAATCGCGGGATGGTCCGGATCTCCAACGGTGACGAGGCGTTGCTCGAACGAGCGGCCGACATCTTCGAAGCGAAGTTCGACAAGCGGCCGGCGATCGAACGCCAGGACGATCGCGTGCCCTGTATTCGGGTCAACAGCGTCACCATTGCTCGACTGTTCGAAAACGCCGGCATGGAGAGTCCGAAGAAAGACCTTGCACTCGCTCCTGAACTCACCGTCGCGGAACACGGAGACGCGTTCCTCCGCGGGTTGATGGACGCCGACGGGTCGGTCTCGGTGCGCGGGGAGAACGGCGGGTCGAGCGTCCTGTTGTCGACGATCAGTGAGACGCTGGCCGAGCAGGTCCAGCTCATGCTGGAGTCCTACGGTGTGAAGGCTCGAAACCGGGAGCGCGATCGACGCGGAACGTCCGAGTTGGCCAACGGCCACGAGATCGAATCCGCTCACGTCCAGTACTTCCTGGAGCTGTACGGGGCCGAGATCGACCGCTACGCCGAGGCGATCGGCTTCGAGAGTGTCGAGAAGCAGACCGCCCTCGAGGAGATCGTCCGTGAGGAGCGACGCCAGCGCGAAAAGATACCTGTCGGGTCCGCGCTCGCCGCCGTCGACGGTGTTGCCGGCGACTACTATCAGAACGTCAACCGCGGCGACAACCCGGGCCGCGCCCGCGCCAGATCGATGCTCGCGGACATCGATCTCGGGCCGGTCGAACCGCTCGTCGAGGAGGCCGTCGAGGCCGATCTCCGGTGGGAGGAGGTCGTCGCCGCCGTCGACACGGGCGAGAAGGAAGTCTTCGACCTGACCGTCCCGGAGACGCACAACTTCCTCGGCAACGGACTGGTGACGCACAACACCGCAGCTGCTGTGAGGGACGACTTCGGCGACGGCCAGCAGTGGACGCTCGAGGCCGGCGCGCTGGTGCTGGCAGACCGTGGGATCGCGGCAGTGGACGAGCTGGATAAGATGAGATCCGAGGACCGCTCGGCCATGCACGAAGCCCTCGAACAGCAGTCCTACCATCCCGATTCTGAACTCCTCCTCGCAGACGGCCGACGCGTCGAGATCGGAAACTTTGTCGACCAGCGAATGGGTGAACGTTCCGATGATGTGATCGACGGGGTCGATTGTGAAATCTTGCCTGTCGACGACGTGAGCGTTCATTCTGCTGATCTGGACGACAACGAGGTACAGAAACTCCCAGTCGATCGGGTCAGTCGCCACGAGGCTCCCGAGGAGTTCGTCCGTGTTTCGTTTTCGAACGGACGAGAGGTCGTCGTCACGCCGGAGCACCCGATGTTTGTCGAGAGCGATGACGGGTGGGACACCGTCCCTGCCAGTGACGTATCGGTCGGCATCTCAGTTCCGGCTCCGGTCGCTGCCGATGGCGGTTCAATCGCGGAAAGTCCCGGTTCGGCGACCGGGATCGGGACGGAAGCGATCACCGACGTAGAAACGCTCCCCAACGAAGGTGAGTACGCCACAGATTGGGTCTACGACGTGACGGTCGAGCCCACCAACACGTTCGTGAGCCAAGGTGTCGTCCTGCACAATTCGATAAGCATCTCCAAGGCTGGAATAAACGCAACACTCAAATCCCGCTGTTCGCTGCTCGGGGCGGCCAACCCCAAGTACGGCCGCTTCGACCAGTACGAGCCGATCGGCGAGCAGATCGACCTCGAACCGGCTCTGATCTCGCGGTTCGACCTCATCTTCACCGTCACCGACGAGCCCGACGAGGAGGCGGACGCCGAACTGGCCGAGCACATCCTCCGGACGAACTACGCGGGTGAACTCAACACCCACCGGGAGCAAAACAGTACCTCGGACTACAGCGCCGAGGAGGTCGCAAACGTCACCGATACGGTCGCCCCGGAGATCGATCCCGAACTCCTCCGGAAGTACGTCGCCTACGCCAAGCGTGACTGCTTCCCGACGATGACCGAGGAGGCCAAAGCCGCGATCCGGGACTTCTACGTCGAGTTGCGGACGAAGGGCTCGGGCGAGGACGCGCCGGTGCCCGTGACGGCCCGGAAACTCGAGGCGCTGGTACGCCTCGCCGAGGCCAGCGCGAGGGTGCGACTCTCGGATACCGTCGAGGAGGAAGACGCCGAACGCGTCATCGGGATCGTCCGATCCTCGCTGGAGGACATCGGGATCGATCCCGAGACGGGCGAACTCGACGCTGACGTCGTCGAGACAGGCACCTCGAAGTCCCAGCGCGATCGGATCAAGAACATCCGCGGGATCATCGCCGACATCGAGGAGGAATACGACGAGGGCGCACCGGTCGATGTCGTGATCGAGCGCGCCGAAGAGGTCGGGATGGAGGCTTCAAAGGCCGAACACGAGATCGAGAAACTCAAACAGCAGGGCGAGGTGTACGAACCCCGCACCGATCATCTCCGAACGACGTGAGCAACGCCACTGTCACCCTGGCGCATGCGTTCCCTGTCCGTCCATCACCAGTCGCTTAGGCTTTGCTGTGCACGTCCTGATACGTCGACCTGAGCGTTGCAGGTGCCACCCCAGCGATGTCCGCAACCTCGCGTTGCGTGACGTCGACCTTTCGCTCACGGGCCGCCGTATACAGACACGCTGCTGCCACGCCGCTCGGCGCGCGCCCGCCAGCCAGATTCTCCTCGGAAACGAACGCGGCGAGTTCGCGAGCGCGGCGCTCGACGTCCGTCCGGAGGTCCAGCCGGCTGGCGAACCGTGGCAGGTACTCCCGGGGATCGATCGGCCCGGTTTCCAGCCCCAGTTCGCGGTTGACGGCGGCGTAGGCGACCGTCAGCTCGTCCTCGCTCGCGTGGGCGACCGTCGCGACCTCTTCGACCGTCCGCGAGACGCCGGCGATCCGACACACCGCGTAGACCGCGGCGGCGGCCATCCCCTCGATGGAGCGGCCGTGTAACAGTCCCTCCCCCTGGGCTGTTTCGAACAGGACGCAGGCGTCGTCACGGAAGCTTCGGGACAGTGACAGTCGACCGACGAGCCGGCGGATCTCCATGATGCCGTACATCAGGTTCCGCTCGGCTTTCGAAGCCGTCTGTGACCGTCGGTGTTGTCGGCGCAACCGCGCGATCCGTCGTCGGCGTCGCGGCGGTGCGCCACGGTCGCGACCGATCCGAGTCGACAGCCCGTGATCGTGCCGCGACCGCGAGACCGGTGGTCCGGTACGCCGACGGTCACCTGTGTCGTCGTCGAACGACCGCCACTCCGGACCACGGTCGATCCGTGCTTCGGAGACGACCAGCCCACAGTCGTGGCAGATCGTTTCGCGGCCGTCACGCAGCAGTTCCCCCGAACATTCCGGGCATTCCCCCGATGTGCCTGGAGCGTGCACAGCATACCAAACCAGACAACTATGCGTAATTAATCTACTGATTTCACGCTTGGAAGACACCAACTGTCGTCAGATATTGTCGGCGATGTCGGCCACGATCGACTCCCGCTCGGCGTCCCCAATCCGTGGCCGATCGGTGAACAGGGCGTGGACCGGTCCGGCACTGTCGTCCGGAAACCGCGGAACGACGTGGGCGTGGACGTGCGGAACTTCCTGGCCGGCGGGTTCACCGTTGTTGACGGCGACGGTCGTCGCGGGCGCGCCGACGGCCGCCTCGACGGCAGGGACAACCTCGTGAAGCGCAGCGTAGAACCCCTCGGCTTCCTCGGGCGGGACATCGCCGAGTCGCTCGTGGTGCGCTTTCGGAACCACGAGCGTGTGCCCCTTCGCGAGCGGGTTGGCGTCCAGAAACGCCAGCGCGTCATCAGTTTCGTGAACGGTGTCGCTCGGCACGTCGCCCTCGACGATCGCACAGAACACGCAGTCGGTCATACGCCACCGAACGACCGCCCGTATCAAAAACCGCCGGGTCCGGGGTCGATCAGTGAGCCAGGAACGCCGCGGGTAGCTTTTTTAGCGCGCTGGCCGTACGTCGGACCGATGACGTTCGAATTCGACCCCGCGATCCAGACGACGTGGTTCCACAGCCCGCTCGAGGACTTCGAGGAGGTCTCCGTCGAGACAGAGATCCGGGAGGATCCACTCACCGGCCGCCAGAGCCGGATCGTCTCGGAGAACTTCGTCCGGCCGGAGGGCGACCCCGACATCGAGGGCGTCGTCGGGGACAGCGAGGGCTGTTTCTTCTGTCCCGAGATGGTCACCGACGCGACGCCGACCTACCCAGATTGGGTGGGGTTCGAGCGCGGCGAGTGGGGCGAGGCGACGTCGTTCCCGAACCTCAACCCCTACGGCGATCACTCCAACGTCGTCGTGCTGACTGAGGATCACTACGTTCCGATCGACGAGTTCACCGTCGAGCAGTTCACCGACGGCCTCGCGGCCGCCCTGGAGTTCGTCGGTGCCGCCTTCGAGTCAGACGCCGCCGACGAGTACGCCTCGATCAACATGAACTTCCTGCGGCCGGCCGGCAGCAGCATCATCCATCCCCACATGCAGACGCTGATCGACGAGTGCGGGACGAACCTCCAGGCCGACCGCGCCCAAGCGGCCCGCGCCTACCGAGATGAACACGACGCCTCCTACTGGGACGACTTACTCCGCGAAACCACCGAGACCGACCGATACATCGGCTCGACCGGGGCCGTCGAGTGGGTCGCGCCGTACGCGCCCAAACACCACCGCCACGTCCGCGGCGTCGCGCCGGGCGTGGACGTCCCCGACCCGACCGATCCGGTCGTCGAGGGCCTGGCGGCCGGGATCGCCAACGTCCTCCAGTACTACGGGTCAGCCGGCCACAACAGTTTCAACCTCGCGATCACGTTCCAGGACGGTGACCTCTCGAACCCGCCGGTGATCGACCTGATCGCGCGGGCGGTCTTCGAGGAGTACTACTGGTCGGACTCACCGTTCTTCGCCACGCTCCACGACGAGAGCGTCGTCGACGTGCCGCCAGAGGACTACGCCGTGGAAGCGGCCGCGTTCTTCTGAGCTGGGCTGATTTTTGTCTCAACCGTCGCCGTGAGCCAGGCCGCTACTCCGTCAGTGGGAGAACGATACCGAACACGAGCGGCGCGATCAGGCCGATCAACACGCCGAGGATCTCCAGATCGAGCAGGAGCGTCGATACCCACCCCTCTAACTGACCGACGAGTGCTGGACCGACGATGTGGCCCAACGCGCCGATCGTCAGGAGGGCAACGCCGAGGAGAAAGCTGTTTTTCGTCCACGCTGCGTAGTCCATGTTCCGGGTCGGTGCCATCGATCTCGAATATCTCGGGACAAAGTATAACGATTTCGTCACGCGTCTCGGGAACCTTCGGCGGTGACGGACCGGAGGTCGGTCGAATTGCGGCGTGTTCCCAGCGATCCACTCACTCGAAGACGAATGCTGCGCCAGCAGCACCGACGACGGCCGTCGTGCCGTCTCCGGAGAGGGCCAGTGACGCCCCGAAACCCATTTCCGGTCTGTCATCGCCAGTCGTGAGTACCGTCTTTCGGCTCCAGGAGCTTCCCGACCGAGTGAAAGCCTCGACGGCATTCTTCCGTTCGCCACTCTCTCTGACGATGAGGGCGGTATCGCCGTCACCGGAGAGCGCGACATTCGCGTTACTCCAGGGGCCCTCCGTGGGGCTGGCTTCGAGTGTCGCCGATCGGGTCCACTCGCCGTCCGCCCACTCGAAGACGGCTGCCGGACCGCCGTAGTCCCCGGTGACCACCGTCGTTCCGTCAGTTGAGATTCCGATCACACCGTCGCGCCTCAGGAAGACGTCATCATCGATCGGAAGCCTCGATGCTTCGGTCCAGGACCCGTCAACGCGTTCGAACACGGAGACAGAGCTATGACCCTGGGAAGCGACGAAGGCTCTCGATCCATTGGCCGTGAGTGCGACGGCCGATCCCACGTGGATCTGTCCCTGCCATTCGCCGGTGGCGAACTTCGCCGTCTGGTGCCACTCGCCGTCGGATCGCTCGAAGACGAACGCCGCCCCCGGTGCCGGGCCGATCGGGTTCCAGACGGACGCAACCAGGTTTTCGAAGTCCGACCCGCCCGACACCGGCGGCGCACCGCTGCTCCCACTGACAGCGTGGAAGGGCGCGCCGGCCAGGACCGTCTCGCCGTCGGCCGAGACCGCGACGGATTCACCGAGTGCATCGGTATGCGCTGCAGATCTGTCTGCAGGGTCGGCTGCCATGTCCTCGATCAGCCTCGCCCGCTGAATCCACTCCCCGTCGACGCGTTCAAAGACGTACACCGCGCCGGATGGGCGTGTCTCGCGTCGCTCGTCGAACGCGCATCCGACGACAGCCGTCCTGCCGTCAGCCGACAGTGCCACACCGAATCCAAACATAGACTTTTCCTCTATCGTTTCGGGAACGAGCTTCCCGTTTTGGGTCCACGATCCGTCTGTTCGTTCGAAGACGTAGGCAGCGCCTGTTTCCGTCCCGTCGGGCGTGTCTGTTCGAGATGCGCCGACGAGCACTGTCGATCCGTCCGCCGAAACAGCGACCTCGTGGCCGAAATTGTCGCCAGTGCCGCCGTCGTCAGCTGTGAGTGCCGTTCGGTCTTCGAAGGATTGGCCCGGAGCGGCGATCCCGCTGCAGCCGGCAACTGCCGTGATACTCGCCGAGCCGAGGAGTGCCAGGGCCCGCCGGCGGTAGATGTCCATATCGAAAATGCACAACGATAGAACAAAAATTATGCTGGTGACCGGCACCTGCCGACCCGTGGTTCCGGTCGATCCGGCGCAGTTGGTCCGAGCCCACCGTCGTCTCGACGCCGACGACGGAACGGAAAGAGTCATAATCGCCGGTTCTCGTAGGAGGGTGTATGTTAGATGTTGTAGTCGAGCAACTCACCGGCGTCGCGATGGCGCTTTTGGCCGGCGTGTTGACGCTCGTCGGATTTCTCGCAGAATCCGCAGGTTTCGAGAGTCTCGCCGCCGGCCAGCAGATGGTCGGCGTCTGGGAAATCGTCGTCGGCGCGCTCCTCTTGATCGCGGGTGCGAAACTGGTGCGGGACGAAGCCCTGCCGCGGATCATGGCCGTCACCGACGACTCGGCCTGACTCACTGCGCGAGCGGCAACGAATAGCTTTTCTCGCGCTCCCGGACGACATCCCAGGTTCGCTCACACTCACACTCGACCTGCGTGAACACGCTCGGGTCCTGCCGGAGGTTGAAGTCCTTGATCGCCGTCTGGACATGATCGTCACACTCTCCGCAGTTGTGCGGCCCGCGGTCGCTACCGTGGCCGACGGGATCCGAGACGACGGTCACGTCTTCCTCGACCGTTTCCCGGAGGACCTCGGCGACGCTCCAGAGCCATGGCGGGCGGTAGCCGCCGTCGAAGTAGAGCTGTTCGACCATCGTGTAGCGCTGGACGTTCGTGGGATTCATCGAGACGGTGTGACACCCCTCAACGGCGCCACATCGCTCGACCGAGGAGATCATGTCCTCGATGGCCTCGCTCTCGCTGAGGAACGGCGGCTTCATGAGGAGATAGGCTTTCACGCCCGCGTCGGCGGCGAGGGCCTCCGTGCAGGCGTCCTCGAAGTCGGCGAAGTCGAAGTACTTGTTCACGCAGTCGTGGCGGACGCGATCGGTCGCCGTCTCTAAGCCGATCGCCACGTCGGTTTCCAGGCCCTGCTCGCGGAAGTCCGCGATCTTCTCCTGATCGACGAAGTCCGGGAGCGATTCGACGACGATCCGATCCCGATCACCGAAGGCGTCGGCGATGGCTTGCCGGGTCTCGGCCGGGACCTCGCGCTCGTCGAGGAAACTCCCCGAGGTGTAGATCTTGACCTGCCGGCAGGTGCCGTCGTGGGTCTCGCGCTCCTGTTCGAGCGCGGCGTCGATCTGGGCGAGCAGGTCCTCGTGGGCGACCGTGCCGCCGTCGACGCTCTCGGCGACGTAGCCACACAT
>Ga0207718_100200_pt1 | contig 68966 bp, 65 predicted proteins | sample A23M2SouthBayCA_FD_187749 | JGI IMG/M metagenome (GOLD analysis project Ga0207718, IMG submission 187749) | Aerobic enrichment media microbial communities from Eden Landing Ponds, California, USA - A23 M2 (SPAdes) | ecosystem: Environmental > Aquatic > Marine > Unclassified | place: Emeryville...
CGACGAGGGCTGCGTGGAAGTACCCGAGGGCCCCGGACTCGGCGTCTCCTACGACTGGGACGAAATCGAAGCGCGCGCCACCGGTAGCGTCCACGTCTACGAATAATGACTCTCGACGACAAACGACCGGGGACCCGCCGATGAAGGGGACCGACGGCGACCACGACCCCGACGACGAGTACGACCCGACGTGGGAGTCACTCGATGCCCATCCCGTCCCGGAGTGGTATCACGACGCGAAACTCGGGATCTTCATCCACTGGGGGGTCTACTCGGTGCCTGCCTGGGCGCCAACCGACGCCGACATCGGCGGCGACCACGCCTCGCCCTACGCCGAGTGGTACCCCTACTACATGTACGACGAGGACTCCCCCACCCACGCGCATCACGTCGACGAGTACGGCGAGGATGTCGAGTACAGCGACTTCATCTCGGAGTGGGACGCGGAGAACTGGGACCCGGAGCGATGGGTCGACCTCTTCGACTCCGTCGGCGCGGGCTACGTCGTCCTCACGGGCGAACACCACGACGGCTTCCCGCTGTGGAACAGCCACTACACGCGCTACAACGCCGCCGAGACGGGGCCGGAACGCGACCTCGTCGGCGACCTCGCGGTCGCTGCCAGGGACCGCGGACTGCGCTTTGGCGCCTCCTATCACGCCAACTTCAACTACTACCAGCCGGGCTTCCCGGGGCGGTTCGGTCACCCCGACTACGCACCCGGACCACTGGGGAGTGAGGAGAGCCGCCCCGGTCCCGAGTACGTCGACTTCATGAACGCCAAACACCGGGAACTGGTCCGGAAGTACGACCCCGATATCCTGTGGTTCGACACTCCCAACGCCGACAGCGACCACCTGCGAGCGAAGGAGGTGATGGCCGACTTCTACAACCGAGCCACCGACCGGGGCCAGGAAGTCGTCGTCAACGACCGCGCCGCGACGGACTCCGTCGGTGGCACCATCGACCCAGCCGACGACGAGGGCGAGCGCGAGACCCACGGTGACTTCGTCACGCCCGAGTACGCGACGCTGGACAGGAAGACCGACCGCAAGTGGGAGGCCTGTCGCGGGATCGGTCACTCCTTCGGCTACAACCGCGCCGAGGACGAGGCGGACCACGTCGACCCCGGGGAGCTCATCCGGACGTTCGTCGATATCGTCGCGAAGAACGGCAACCTCCTGCTCAACGTCGGGCCGAAGGCCGACGGCACGATCCCGGACCCCCAGGAGCGACGCCTCCGGGCGCTCGGCGACTGGCTCGAGGTCAACGGCGAGGCGATATTCGGCACCCGCCCGTGGGTCGTCGCCGAGGACGAGGAAAGCGAGGTGCCGGTACGGTACACCTGGCAAGGCGCCGACGGTGAGAACGATAGCGACGGCGAATCGCCGGCCGAAGGGACACTCTACGCGACGGCGCTGGAGTGGCCCGACGACGAGTTGACGCTCGGCATTCCCGAGCACACGGCATCGATACCGGGCGACGCCGCGTTGCTGACCGCCGCGGGTGGGGTCGCCTGCGGCACGAGCACGCAACGCGAGGCGGTCACCGTCAGCCTGCCCGACCGGCCCGCCCACGACCACGCGTACGCCGTCCGGTTCGACGGCGTGGCGAGGCCCGACCGGTGACCGGGCAGTCGGGGACAGACAGCGACCAGACGCCGGACGCCGAACCGCCGTCGGTCGACGACCGCGTCTGTGTCGTCGCCACCCGGCCGGACACGTTCGAGCGATGCCGGGCAGGATTCTATCCCTCGCCACGCTCCTACGACCGGACCACGGAACCGTTCGCGTACCTGGCGTTCTATCGGACGGCCCCCGTCTCGGCGGTCACACACTACGCCCGCGTCACAGAAAGAGTCGAACAGCGCCGCGGGGAGAGCGGACCGATGGACGATGCCGACTGGGCGGCCACGGTCGACCCCTTCTCGGACGAGAATGTGGTCGTCGTCTTCGAACTCGGCGATCTCGTCGCCATGGAGGACCCGGTCGCAAACGACCGGTCGGGGGTCCGTGGTGCGTGGTACTGTTCGCTGGGCGATTTGCGAAGGGCACGCACGCTCTCGGAACTGTCGCGGACGAGCGAGACGGGCTGAGTCGGGTCTGGTGTGACCAACGAGACGGCGCGTGACTGCTCAGACAGTGTTAAGTAGAGGGAATCGTGTTAACAGGTGTTTCAGTTTGGCTTGGTGTGAAAGAAAGATGATCCCGAGACGGCATCGTACTCATCGGCGTGAGTCGAAAGCCCTCGGGCCGTTCGCATCGAGGCGCTCACTGCGTTCGCGCCTCGCTCGCGGTCGCTGAGCGGGATATCCTCCCTCCGGTCGGATAGAGCCCGCTCAGGCGACTAAAGTGAACGCGAACGACCCTCGCCCTTTCAGTCCGCCAGGGAATCACGAATACCGCACGGCACAGCACCCGCAGGCCACACACCTCCCCAACCGATTGCGCTTCTCGCTTCGCTGCGATGCTCATCCCTCGCGCGGCGCCGTCTCGCCACGGGAGGCTCGACGGCGCGCGCCACCGCAATCGTTCATTCCGCATCCTGTACATTACAGTCGGCATTCACTCGTTCTGGGAACGGCGAACCGGGCGAGACCGCCGCGGCGGAAACACCCAAGGCACCTCCGGTCGACTATCAGCCTATGACCTACCGCGCAGGGATCATCGGCGCCGGCGGCATCGCTGGCCTCGGGATCCTGGGGATGCACGACCCCGAGGACATCGGCGAGAAGAAGTTCACCGCGAGCCACGCCGGCGGCTACGAGGCGACCGACGGCATCGACCTCGTCGCGGTTGCCGACGTCGACGAGGAGCGTCTCGACACGTTCGGCGAGGCCTGGGAGATCCCCGAAGACGGACGGTACCTCGGCCACGAGTCGATGCTCGCCGCCGAGGACCTAGACGTCGTCTCCGTCTGTACGCCCTCGTACCTGCATCACGGGCCCGCCATCGACGCCGCCCGCTCCGAGGCCGACCCGGACGTGATCTGGTGTGAGAAACCGGTCGCGTCCTCGGTGACCGACGCCGAAGAGATGGTCGCGGTCTGTGACGAGGAGGACGTGGAACTCCTAGTCAACCACTCCTTCCGGTTCACCGAGAAACAGCGCCGGCTCCACGAACTGGTCCGCGAGGAGGGACTGCTCGGTGAGGTCCACGCCGTCTCGACGCAGTTCCGGATGGAACTGCTGCGCAACTCGACACACCTGATCGACACACTCGTCAATCTCCTCGACGCCCGCGCCGACCGTGTTTCGGGGTACATCACCGGCGAGAACGAGGCCGTCGACACGCTGGAAGCGGACCGGACAGTCGACGACGCGGGCGGGGGCGGGTTCGTCGTCATGGACGACGGCACGTTCGTCACCGTCGACTGTACGATCCCGCGAAACGAGTCCTCGATGACGCTGCAGTTCGTCGGGAGCGAGGGGAAACTGTACCTGAACAACGACGACGGCGAGTGGCGCTACTGGGACCTGGTCGACGGCGAGCACGTCGAGCGCGACCTCGCGGACTTGGGCATCGAGGGCGCCTGGACCTGGGACGAGGACTACCAGCGCGCGTTCCCCAACGCCGCCGGCCACGTGCTGGAACTGCTGGAGGGAACAGCCGAAAACCGCTCGACCGGTCTGGAGGCGACGCGCTCGCTGGAGGTCATCGTCGGCTTCTACGTCTCTCACTACACCGGCGGGCAGGCGTCGATCCCGCTCGACCGCCCGCTCAGGGACGTGGAGATCACCTCCTGGTAACCAGGTTCGGTCGATGCGCGGCAAGGGCTGAGAGTCGCCTCGTCGGCGTCGTTCCGGGACCGGACGCTTGAAGCCACTGGACTCGCACTCGCCTCCATGGACGAGGACCATCGAGCGTTTCTGGAGGAGTTGCTCGGAACCGCGAGCCCGTCGGGGTACGAGACGCCGGCCCAGCGGGTCTGGGTCGACTACGTCTCGGAGTTCGCCGACGACGTGACCACCGACGAGTACGGCAACGCCGTCGCGGTCCACGAGGGTGGCGGCGACACCGAGGTGGCGCTGGCGGGGCACGGCGACGAGATCGGGTTTATCGTGCGCCGGGTCACCGACGACGGCTTCCTCAAACTGGCACGGGTCGGCGGCTCGGACAAGTCGGTCTCGCGCGGCCAGCACGTCACGATCCACACCGACGACGGCCCCGTCAACGGCGTCGTCGGGCAGGCCGCCATCCACCTCCGGAACGGGAACGGTGGCGACGAGGGGGTACCGGACGTCAGCGAACAGCACGTCGACATCGGCGCCGAGGACGGTGAGGCGGCCGAAGCCCTCGTCGAGCGTGGAGACCCAGTTACCTTCGCCCAGCGCGTGCGTGACCTGGCGGGTGAACGGGTCGCCGCCCGCGGGATGGACAACCGCGTGGGCATCTGGGCGGCCGCCGAGGGTCTGCGCCGCGCGGTCGCACTCGACGCCGACGCGACGGTCTACGCCGTGAGCACGGTCCAGGAAGAGGTCGGACTCAAGGGCGCGCAGATGGTCGGGTTCGACCTCGACCCCGACGCCGTCGTGGCAACGGACGTGACCCACGCCACGGACTCGCCGGGGGTGCCACCCGGCACCCAGACGGGACTGGAACTCGGCGGTGGTCCGGTCGTCGCCCGCGGGAGCACCAACCACCCGGCGGTCGTCGAGTCGGTGCGAACCGTCGCCGACGACCGCGCTATCGACGTCCAGCTACAGGCGACCGGGAGCCGGACCGGGACCGACGCCGACGCCTTTTTCACCGCCAGGGGTGGCATTCCGTCGCTCAATCTCGGTATCCCGAACCGGTATATGCACACGCCGGTGGAGGTGGTCGACCTCGACGACCTCGACGCGGTCGCGACGCTGCTGGGTCGCTTCGCCGACCGGGCCGAGGAGTTCGCGCCCTTCGCCGTCGATATCTGAGACGGACCAATGGTGGTATCGAGCCGGGATCGAACGCGGTGGTGGCGACAGAGAGGGAGTCCCGGAGTCGGTAACGGGGGCGGGGAAGTCCCGGAGTCGGTACGTTTATGCCCGCGACGCCAGCCAGTTCGGGTATGAGTGGACGACCGCTGGACGTGCTGGAGGCGTCGCTGGGCGACCAGGTCACGGTACGTCTCAAGGGCGGCGAGGAGTACGTCGGGGAACTCACCGGCTACGACCAGCACATGAACCTGGTCATCGAAGACGACCGAGACACAACGATTATACGCGGGGATAACGTCGTGTCGATACGTCCATGACTGGTGCAGGAACACCGAGCCAAGGGAAGAAAAACACCAAGACACACGTCAAGTGTCGCCGGTGTGGCGAGAAGTCCTATCACGTGAAGAAGAAAGTCTGTGCGTCCTGCGGATTCGGCGAATCGGCCAAGCGCCGAGACTACGCCTGGCAATCGAAAGCAGGCGAATAAGGATATGCACGAGAAATGCGGTGTCGTCGGCATTTCTCTTCAGGACCGTGACGCCGCCCGCCCCCTCTATTACTCTCTCTACGCCCTCCAGCACCGCGGCCAGGAATCGGCCGGGATCGTCACCCACGACGGCTTCCAGCAACACAGCCACGTCGAGATGGGCCTCGTCGGCGACGCCTTCGACGAGGACGACCTCGAGTCGCTGAACGGCGCCAACGGGATCGGCCACGTCCGCTATCCCACCTCCGGCGGCGTCAACAACTGCTGTGCCCAGCCGTTCTCGGTCTCGTTCAAGAGCGGGTCGCTCGGCCTCGCACACAACGGGAACCTCGTCAACGCCGACGAGGTCCGCGACGAACTCGCCGGCCTCGGGCACGCCTTCACCTCGAACGGCGACACAGAGGTCATCGCCCACGACCTGGCGCGCAACCTCTTGGAGGCGGACCTGGTCCGTGCGGTCAAGCGCACGATGAACCGCATCCACGGGTCCTATTCGCTGACGGTCATGCACGACGAGACGGTGCTCGGCGTGCGCGACCCCAAAGGGAATCGACCACTCTGTATCGGCGAACTGGAGGATGGCTACGTGCTGGCCTCCGAGAGCGCCGCCATCGACACGCTCGGCGGCGAGATAATCCGGGACGTCAGACCCGGCGAACTCGTGGTGCTCGACCCCGACGGGACCGGCTTCGAGAGCTATCGCCTCGTCGAGGAGGAGACGACCGCACACTGTTTCTTCGAGCACGTCTACTTCGCGCGGCCGGACTCGGTCATCGACGACGAACTCGTCTACGAAGTCCGCCGCGAACTCGGACGCTCGCTGTGGGAGGAGTCGGGCATCGAGTCGGACGTCGTGATGCCGGTTCCCGACTCCGGGCGCTCCTTCGCCTCGGGCTACGCCGAAGCCGCCCCCGAGAACGTCGAGTTCGCCGAGGGGCTCATGAAGAACCGCTACGTCGGGCGCACGTTCATCATGCCAACCCAGGACGAACGCGAGCAGGCGGTCCGACTCAAACTCAACCCGATCCGCAGTACGGTCGAGGGCAAGACCGTCACGATCATCGACGACTCCATCGTCCGCGGGACGACCTCGAACCAGCTCGTCGAACTCCTCTACGAGGCGGGCGCCGACGAGGTCCACGTCCGTATCGGCGCACCGCCGATCGTCGCGCCGTGTTACATGGGGATCGACATGGCGAGTCGCGACGAACTCATCGCCGCCGACCGCTCGATCGAGGACATCTGTGCGGAGATCGGCGCCGACTCGCTGGCCTACCTCTCCATCGAGGCCATCGCCGAGGCGCTCGGTCGGAGCCAGGCCGACCTCTGTCTGGGCTGTGTCACCGGCGAGTACCCCTACGACATCGAGGGCGAACAGACCGACCGCGAGGTCACGCGGCCGGCGACCGGCCAGCCCTCCGGGGCCGACGACTGACCGACAGTCCCGATCGGAGAGGAGCCGTCACTCGTTTTCGCTCTCGTACTCGTCCTCGTTTTCGGTTTCACTCTCGGGTGGAGCGAGCAGTGCGGGGTCAGAGAGCGTCACCTGGAGGGAGTCGTCGGCGAGGTTTCGCAGGTAGACGGTGAGTTCGCCGTCGTCGTCGGCGGCGTCGAAGAGTCCCTCGACGGCGTCGTCCGCCATCGCGTAGTAGGCGGGAACGAGAACCGCAGTTCCCCCGTCCTCGTCCTCGAGGACGACGAGAAGGGCGACGTAGTCCGTGACGACAGTCCGGTAGACCTCGTACCCGTCGACGGTGGCGTCGGCGAACAGCGAGTGGAGGTCGTCGAACTCGTCATCGGGGACGAGCACGGAGAGGCCGACCCGATCGCCGTACTCGCCGTCCAGCGGGGTGACGTCGGCGGTGTGGAGCTGGAGCGTCTCCCAGCCGCGCTCCTCGTAGGCCGCCGCGCTCGCGGCCGCGTCCGCGAGCAGTTCGTCCCACCACTCCATCGGCCCGGGACCGCCCTCGGATCCGGTCATGTTTCCTGCAGGAGGGGGCGTCCGGAAAAACGTTCGTTTCGCCGCGAGTGACAACCGAGGTTACCGGTGTGAACTCCGACAGGGAAGCCGACCGAACGACCGTCCATCAGTAACGCCTTTTTTGTGTCTAGCGGTAGACCTACAGGATATGTCGGACGATAACTCGCTTGACCGACGAACGTTCGTCAAGCTCGCTGGCGGTGCGGCTGCAAGTGTGACTCTCGCTGGGTGTAGCGGTGACGGGTCGGAGACAACTGCCCCGGGCGACGGCGAAGACACGCCGACGCCGACCGAAAGTGGCGGTATGGACGGCGGCGATACCCCAACGGCCACCGAGGGCGATGGAGACACGTCGACCCCCGAAGGGACCGACGCGGCCGAGGACTTCCCGGTGACGATCACGCAGGGCCAGCCCCCCTCGACGCTCGACCCCCACGACCACCGCGAGACGCCGACCGACACCGTGGTCCTCCACGCCTACGAGGGTATTCTCGCGCGGACGCCTGGCGGGGAGATCTTCGGGAACCTCGCGACGGCCTTCGAGCGGGTCGAACCCGGCGTCGTCAGGTTCGACATCCGCGAGGACGTCCAGTTCCACAACGGTGACGACCTCACGCCTCGGGACGTCGCCTACAGCGTCAATCGGATCGTCGACGGGAGTGTCGGATTCGAGAGCCCCCAGAGCGACCAGCTCGCGGGTGTGACCGGTGCGTCGGTCGTCGACGGCGAGCGCGCCGTCGAAGTCGAGAGCGACGGGCTCAACCCGGTCGTGTTCTCGCTGTTTGCCAACTACTGTGACATCATGCAACGCAGTTGGGTCCGAGCCGACGACACCGAGCCGGCCACGGAGATGAACGGGACCGGCCCCTTCCAGCTGTCGTCCTACGAGGAGGGCGTCCAGGTGGTCTTCGAGCGGTTCGACGACTACTGGGACGACCCGGCCGACGTCACCGAGCTGACGTTCCTGGGCGCCAGCGAGGCGAGCACCCGGGTCAACCAGCTCCTGGAGGGCGAGACGGACATCGTCGTCAACGTCCCGCCACAGGAGATCTCGCGGCTGAGCGACTCGGACACCGCCAGCGTGGCCGCCGAGGCGAGCACGCGGATCATCTACAACGGGATGCGATACGACGTCGAGCCGTTCTCGGACCCGCAGTTCCGGCGGGCGATGAACTACGCGGTCGACCTGAACTCGATCATCGAGAACGTCCTCCAGACGTTCGGCGACCCGACGGGCCAGCCGACCCTGGAGGGGTTCGTCGGCCACAATCCCGACGTCGAGCCCTACGAGTACGACCCCGACCAGGCCGAGCAACTCGTCAGCGAGAGTGGCTACGAGGGGGCGGAACTCGAGCTACACACGCCGAACGGCCGCTACCTTCGGGACTTCGAGATCGCCCAGGCGGTCGTCAGCCAGATCGACAGCCTCTCGAACGTCTCCTGTGAGGTCAACCAGCGCGACTTCGGCTCGCTGGCAGGCGAACTCACCGACGGCGACATCACGACCTCGCCACACTTCTACCTCATCGGCTGGGGCAACGCCACCTTCGACGCCAGCCAGACCATCATCCCGCTGTTGACGAGTGATGGCGCCGTCTCGTCGTACAGTAACGAGGAGGTCGACTCGATGATGGAGGCGGCCCAGAACGAGTCCGACCGCGAGGAACGCGACGCGACGCTGCAGGAACTCAACGCGTTGCTCCACGACGAGGCCCCGTGGATCTTCCTGAACAGGCAGTACAGCGTCTACGGGTCGAGCAACCGGATCGACTGGTCCCCCCGGGCCGACGAGCGCATCGACGCGTACGCGATCTCACCGGCCGAGTGACCTGACCGGGTGAGAACTGTGTCGACCGGACGGTTCCTACTCAAGCGCGCGATACAGGGGTTGTTCGTGGTCTGGGGCGTGGTGACCGTCGTGTTCCTGCTGCGGTTCATCACGCCGGGCGATCCGGTGACGTTCATCGCCCCGCTGGACGCCAGCCAGGAACTGCGGCGACAGATAGCCGCGGAACTCGGACTCGATCGCCCCATCTACGTCCAGTACCTCGACTACCTCACGGGGCTCGTCCGGGGTGACATGGGCTACTCGTATATCTCGAAAACAGAGGCGAGCACACGCGTGTTCGCCCGACTGCCCGCGACGATCGAACTGGCGGTCGCGGCCACCATCGTCGCGGTGGCCCTCTCGATCCCGCTGGGCGTGATCAGTGCGACGCGACGCCACCAGCCCGTCGACTACGGCGCGACGCTGTTCTCGCTGGTGGGTATCTCGACGCCCAACTTCTGGCTGGGGATCATGCTCGTTCTGGTCTTCGCGGTACAGTTCGGGCTCTTTCCGACCAGCCAGCGTGGGATCGGTTCGCCACAGATCGTCGCCGAACTCGTCTACGTGACTGTACAGGACATCAACCTCCCGTTCGTCGGTCGACCAGGGACCGGTGCCCAACTCGTGTTCGAGCCACGTATGAACGTCAGCGCGGCAACCGACGCGGCCGTGACCTGGCTCGCCCACATCACGCTTCCGGCTATCACGCTGGGGACGTACTTTACGGCGCTCATCACGCGCCTGACCCGCAGCGGCATGCTGGAGGAACTCGGCGAGGCCTACGTCCGCGCGAGCCGTGCCAAGGGCCTGCCCGAGTCGCTCGTCCGGTACAAGCACGCGTTGCGCAACACGCTCGCACCCGTTATCACCGTCGTCGGCCTGCAACTGGGGACGCTGATCGGCGGTGCCGTGATCACCGAGGCGGTGTTCGCCTGGCCCGGCCTGGGGACGGAACTCATCCGCGCGATCAACCTGCGTGACTGGCCGATCATCCAGGGGTCGCTCATCGTCATCGGCGTCGGGTTCGTCCTCGTCAACACAATCGTCGACGCGTTCCAGGCGTATCTCGACCCGCGGGTGGTGGCCGACTGATGGTCGGCCTCGACGACCTCCCGGTGCCGGTCTCGAACGAGACGCTCGGTCGGGTCCGCGAGGCGCTCACGCCCTCCCCCCGAACTATCAGAAACCTCCGGAAGGAACTCCGCCAGAGCGGGCTCGCCAAGCTGGGGATCGCGCTGATCGTCGGCGTCGTCCTGATGGCGGCGTTCGCGCCAGTGCTCGCACCCCACAACCCGAAGAACCAGACTCTCGACGAGAATCAACTCCCACCCCTGGGGTTCGACCGGAAGACGACCAACACCACCACCGAGATGGTCAACGGGTCGATCACCATCGTCAACCAGACCACCTGGGTGAACTCGACGGTCGAACACCCCCTGGGGACGGACTCGCTGGGACGGGACATGCTCTCGCGGACGATCTACGGAGCACGAACGTCGCTCATCGTCGGCATCGTCGGGACGAGCATCGCCGCGCTCTTCGGCGTCACCGTCGGCCTGCTCGCGGGCTATTACAGCGGCCGGATCGACGACGTCCTCATGCGCAGCGCCGACGTGATGCTGGCGTTCCCGTCGCTGGTGCTGGCGGTCGCACTGGTAGGGCTCATCGGGACCGCATCACTTCGGGTCCCCGACCCCTTCGTCGTGGTCGGGTTGACGCCGAACATGCCCGAGACGTTCACGCTCCCGGGGACGGTCATCATCGTCGTCGGACTCGTCAACTGGGTGTGGTTCGCCCGCGTCGCCCGCAGCGAGGCGCTGTCGGTCCGCTCGGAGGAGTACATCAAGGCCGCCCGGTCGGTCGGTGCGAGCGACCGTCACATCGTCCTCAGACACGTCCTGCCCAACAGCATCACGCCGATCATCGTCCTCGCGACGATCCAGGTGGCGGCGATCATCCTCCTGGAGAGCGCACTCGCCTTCCTCGGCTTCTCCGGGACGACCCTGTCCTGGGGGTTCGACATCGCGCAGGGTCGCCAGTATCTCTCGTCGTCGTGGTGGATCGCGACGGTCCCCGGACTGGCCATCGTCTCCACCGTCGTCGGCATCAACCTCGTCGGCGACTGGCTCCGGGACGCGTTAGACCCCGGCATCGAAGGTGAGGGAGGTGGTCCCTGATGGGCGCCGGTGGCTCCGGACGTGACCTCCTGCGCGTCGAGGGGCTCTCGACGCGGTTTTTCACCGAGGAAGGCCAGATCAACGCCGTCGAGGACGTCTCGTTTACACTCGAAGAGAGCGAGGTGTTCGGTATCGTCGGCGAGTCGGGGTCGGGCAAGAGCGTCACCGCGCTGTCGCTGGTCGACCTCGTGGAGTCGCCGGGTCGGGTCACGGCGGGCGAGGTCTGGTTCCGCAACGCGGAACTTGCCGAAGCGGTCGCCGACGACCACCCCGACGCGGTCGACGGCGAATTCGTCGACCTCCAGCGGGTACCCGAACGGGTCCGCCGGTCGCTACGCGGGCCGTCGTTCTCGATGATATTCCAGGACCCGATGAGCAGTTTCAATCCGTCGGTGACCGTCGGCGAGCAGATCGCCGAGGCGGTCGAGGTCCAGCGCCGCGCCAGCGCGAATCCGCGCTCGACGCGCTCGCGCACCCAGGGCTACGGGCTCGGACGACTGCTCTTCGATACGGTCGTCCCGACCCGGTCGTACGTCTCGGCCCAGAGCAGAGAGCGTGCGATAGACCTGCTCGACCAGGTGGGGATCCCGGACCCCGAGGAACGCGCCGAGGAGTACCCCCACCAGTTCTCGGGCGGGATGCTCCAGCGGGCGATGGTCGCACAGGCGCTGGCCGGAGACCCCGACATCCTCGTCGCCGACGAACCGACGACGGCGCTGGACGTGACGATCCAGGCACAGATCCTCAACCTCCTCGACGACCTGCAGGCCGAGACGGGGATGAGCATCCTCCTGATCACGCACAATCTCGGCGTGATCGCACGGATGTGTGACCGCGTCGGCGTGATGTACGCCGGCGAGGTCGTCGAGCGCGGTTCGCTCGATGCCGTCTTCGAGAACCCCACACATCCCTACACGCAGGGGTTGCTGGGGTCGATCCCCGACCTGGAGGACCCGGCGCCGCGCCTGCAACCGATCGAGGGGTCGGTGCCGGATCTGGTCGACGCCGAGATGGGCGACCGGTGTTACTTCGCCGACCGCTGCCCGAAGGCGATGACCGAGTGTCTCGACAAACCACCGGAGTTCGCGGTCGACGGCGACGACGAACACGCCGCCAAGTGCGTCCTGGCCGACCACGACTACGTCGAGTCAGAGGCGCTCCCCGCAGACTACTTCGCGTCGCCCCTGGAGGGAGTGGGCGAGGATGACAGAGAGGGACGGGCCGGCGGGGCAGGCGGAGAGAGCGGAGAGACGACCGTCACGACCGACGCCGACACAGTGGAGAGAAACCGATGACTGACCCGCTCGTCGAGGTGACGGACCTGGAGAAGTACTACTACGAGAACGACTCCATACTCGACCGGCTCACGGGCAGGGAACCGACGAGCGTGAGGGCGGTCGACGGCGTCTCTTTCACCGTGGACCGCGGCGAGACGCTCGGACTCGTCGGCGAGTCGGGCTGTGGCAAGTCGACCACGGGCGAGACACTGCTTCGCCTGCGCGAGGCGACGGGCGGCAGCGTCTCCTTCGACGGCCAGGAGGTCTTCGAGATGGACGGCGAGGAGCTCGTCGAGTTCCGCAAACGGGCGGGTATCGTCTTCCAGGACCCGTTCTCCAGTCTGGACCCGCGGATGACCGCCCGGGAGATCATCGCCGAACCGCTCGCAGTCCACGACGTGGGAACACCCGCCGAGCGCCGGAGTCGCGCCGCGGAGTTGATGGAGCGGGTCGGGCTCTCCTCGGCCCAGCTCGACCGTTACCCCAACGAGTTCTCGGGAGGCCAGCGCCAGCGGATCGGCATCGCCCGCGCGCTGGCCCTGGAACCGGATTTCGTCGTCTGTGACGAACCCGTTTCGGCGCTCGACGTCTCGGTCCAGGCCCAGATCCTCAACCTGCTCGAGGACCTCCAGGCGGAGTTCGGTCTGACCTACCTGTTCATCGCCCACGACCTGAGCGTCGTCCGGCACATCACCGACCGCGTCGCCGTGATGTACCTCGGCGAGGTGGTCGAGACGGGCCCGACCGACGACATCTTCGAGGACCCCGGCCACCCCTACACCGAGGCGCTCCTGGAGAGCGTTCCGCGAGCGGACGCGAGCGAACACGGCCGGCGCGTGGACGCGCTCCCGGGGGACGTCCCCTCGCCGCGGGACCCGCCCGCAGGCTGTCGGTTCCACACCCGGTGTCCGTACGCCCGCGAGGTCTGTCGCGAAACCGACCCCCAGACCGTCGCCGGGGCTGGCCCCGACGAGGACCACGAGCGCCGGATCGCCTGTTTCCGGACCGACGCCGACCACGACTACTGGGGGAGTGAGCCACTCGAACACGCGCGGGCCGAACCGATGGCCCACGACGATTGAACGGTCAGTCCCAGGCGATGTCCGAATCGACCGCACGTCTCCTGCGGGCGAACCGGTACGACTCGACGACGAACCAGGCGAGCGTCGAACTGACGTGACTCAGAGCGAGGCGAGCAGCGCGTCGACGTCCCCGGCGCTGTTGAACGCGTGGACCGACACCCTGATCGTCCCGGTCCCGGGGATGTCCCGGACCACGATATCCTCGTCGGCGAGGCGCTCGACGGTCGCCTCGGGGTCGTCGACGTCGATAGCGACGAGTCCGGATTCGTACTCGCGTGCCGAGAGGAGTCGGGCGTCCGGGACGCCGTCTTTCAGGCGGTCTGTGAGCCGGCCGACGTGGTCGGCGACGGCGTCGAATCCGAGCTCCTCGATGGTGGTGATGCCTTCGCGGAGGCCGGCGTAGGGTACCGGCGAGACGCTGCCGACCTCGAAGCGGCGTGCATCGGCTCGGAGGTCCCAGTCGTCGGCACCGGGGTCGTCGATACCCATGTAGCCCACCTGTGCGGGGGACAGATCACGGGCGAACTCGTCGGTGACGTAGAGAAATCCAGTGCCAGTAGGGCCGAGCAGCCACTTGTGGCCGGCGGCGGCGACAGCGTCGGCACCCCACTGGGCGAAGTCGACCGGGTGCTGGCCGACGGACTGGACCGCGTCGACCAGAACGCGCGCGCCGGCGTCCTGTGCGACCTTGGTGAGGTCGGTGACGGGCAGGCGCGACCCGTCGGTCCACAGCAGCGAACTGAACAGGACGAGTCTCGCGTCGGCGACGGCGTCGGCCCAGGCGTCCCGGTCGACGTGGCCGCCGTCGGCGGAGACGACCCGGACCTCTACCCCCACCTCACGTTCGAGACGCTCCCACGGGACGATGCCCGCCGAGTGTTCCTGGTCGGTGCGGACGACCACGTCGCCGGGTTCCCAGTCCATCGCAGCGGCGACACGACTGATCCCGTCGGTCGTGCTCTGCGTGAGCGCGATCGACCCGGGACGGACGCCGACGTGGTCGGCAACCGTCTCCCGCGTCTCGGCCAGCGCCCCGGAGAGCGCCCCGTAGGTGCCGGCGCCCGTCGGAGCCTCGTACTCGTGGTAGGCCGCTTCCTCCTGGACAGCCTCGACGACGCGACGCGGACTCGGGCTTCCGGCGCCGGTGTTGAAGTAGACGACCTCGTCGAGCGCCGGGACGTCCGCGCGTAGGTCCGCTGGATCCATCACTCCGTCCGTGGGACCCGGCGCGGTTAAGCCCGCCGAACGCGGCAGTCACTCGCTCGTGTCGGCGGTGACTGTCGACCACCGCGGATCGTAGACTCTCCCGGGAGCGCGTTTCGCGAGCCTGTAAACGAAGGCTCTGCTGAGGGAGCGACAGACGTGAACGATTGCGGTGGCGCGCGCCGTCGAGGGGGGCGAGGCGCTCCGCGCCTCGACGCGAACGGGGAGCGCAGCGACCCGTGAGCGGTTCATCCCGAGACGGCGCCGTGCGAGGGATGAGCGAGCGACGCAGGAGCGAGCGAATCGGTTGGGGAGGTGTGTGGCTCGCTGTGGCGGTGCTGTGCGGGGCGGTGCTTTCCTGGCGGATCGAAAGGGCGAGGGTCGCTCCGGGAACCCGGCCGACGTAAGCACCGCACGAGCGAACGCAGTGAGCGAGGAGGAGCGCAGCGAGGCCCGGGACCGGAGCGGGCCGAGGGCTTTCACCGGGTGCTGACGGTCAAGCTGACCCAGTGCTTCGAGTCGGGAGTCCGCGAGGTAGAACTCATCTGTAGACAGCACCGCGGTCGTCAGAAGGCGCTGAAAGCCCTCGACCCATTCGATCGCAGTCGGCTCCGTTCTCCCGGACACTGTTCGCCGAAAGCCCTCGACCCGCTCGCGAGTGCTGTGCGGGATATACTCGCTCACTCCGTTCGCTCGGATAGGGCCCGCGCAGCACTCGCTACCGTGCCTCACGGGTCGTGCCTCCCCGTTCGGCCATGGTGGCACTCCCTTCGGTCGCGCCACCCGCGCCTCGCCCTTTCAGTCCGCCAGGAGAGTACGACATCGCACAGCACGGCGACTGCGAGCCACACACCTCCCCAGCCGATTCGCTCGCTCACTCCGTTCGCTCGCTCATCCCTCGCGCGACGCCGTCTCGTGACTCTCACGATGTTCGAGCACACTCGACGCCGCGCGCCACTGCGACTGTTCACGGCCGTTCACCCAGAGAGTGATTCGGCCACGCTACTACCGTGGGACCGAATGTGACGACCGAAGGAAGGGACCGACGGCCGCCGCGATTATATCCGCCGGGCGAGCACTGCCGGTATGGAGTTCGACCACGCGGGCATCGCGACCGACGACCTGGACGGACTCGCCGATCTATACGACGGCCTCCTGGACGCCGAACTGGCTCACGAGGAGGAGTTCGACGGGCTCAGAGTCGCCTTTCTCGACCTGGGCAACGGCTATCTGGAACTGCTCGAACCGCTGCCGGAGGCCGACGGCGCAATTCCCCGCTATCTCGACGACCACGGCCCGGGCATCCACCACCTCGCGCTCCGGACCGCGGAGATCGAAGCAGCCCTCGACGTCGCTCGCGAGGCGGGCGTGGACCTCGTCGACGAGGAACCGCGGCCGGGCGCGTGGGGCCACGACGTCGCCTTCCTGCACCCGGCTTCGACCGGCGGGGTGCTGGTGGAGTTCGTCGAGCACTGAGCGGCGGTGTCCCCAGCGGAGACGGGCGGTGTCGCGGGTCACCCCGGGAGCAGGTCACCGAGCGCGGCACCGATGGCCATCGGGACCCAGGCGACGCTTATCTGACAGACCGCGAGCCAGGGCTGGGCCCACTCGACCCGGCCCCAGGCGGTCATCATGAACAGCGCTGTGCCCATCGAGACAGCGAGGACGCCGACGAGTTTCCGTGGGACGAGCCCGAGTATCGGGTTCATCACGCGGACGTCCTGGATGTCGGCGACGTAGAGGATGGCCACGATGAGTCCGACCGTGAGACCGTTCGTCGCGAGGAAGTAGAGCGGGTGGCTGGCGACGTAGGTGCCGACTTCCTGCGTGCCGCCCTCGACGAACATCGGGATACCAAAGAGGAGCGCGCCGAGCAGCGCCTCGGCGGCGTCGCTGCGGTCGAACCCGAACGCCACCCGACCGAAGGTGCGTGACTTGTCGGCCTCCATCGCCGCACGCATCGTCTCGCGGACCTGTTCACGCTCGGCCTCGCTGTCGACGATGTCCTCTAGCTCCTCCAGTTCGTCGAACAGATCGCTCATCCCCGGGTCGTCGTCGTGGGCGTCGGCTGTCGACGCTTCTGGGGCGTCCGCGTCCTCCCGGCCACCGGCCTCGCTACCCCTTCTGTCGCTCATCGCCGACCGACGTCCTCCATAGCCACCATGGGCGGGCGAGTCCGATTAAGCGTTTCCGACGGTCACCCCGACCAGTACCGATATCCTCGACGATGGTGATACGTTCCCCCCACGAACGACCCCCGTCTCACTGGCGTCAGACACCGGTTGGATTGCCGACCTGTTCCCCAGACCCGCCTATATAGCCATCAGAGCCGTACATATCCGGATTTCGGGTTTCCTGACCCCGGAGTTAGGACTCAATGCGGACGAAAGGTTTAAATGTGGCCAAAATTTGTCTATATAAGAACAATGGAACGGCCGAGCCGTCAACGTGAGCGCGCGGAGTCCGAGGAGAAAGCCCAGGAGTCGGAGGATGAGCGGGCCGAACAGACGTGCCCGGAGTGCGATTCGTCGGCGCTCGTGACGAGCGCGGACGGCGGTGAGGTCGTCTGTGAGGACTGCGGGCTCATCATCGACGAGGCGAACATCGACCGGGGACCGGAGTGGCGGGCGTTCAATCACAGCGAGCGCCAGGAAAAATCCCGCGTGGGTGCCCCGACCACCCAGACGATGCACGACAAGGGGCTGACCACCCAGATCGACTGGAAGGACAAGGACGCCTACGGGCGTTCGCTCTCTTCGGAGAAGCGCAGCCAGATGCACCGACTGCGAAAGTGGCAGGAACGGATCCGGACGAAAGACGCTGGCGAGCGCAACCTCCAGTTCGCGCTCTCGGAGATCGACCGCATGGCTTCGGCGCTCGGGGTACCCCGTTCCGTCCGGGAAGTCGCCTCGGTCATCTACCGCCGCGCACTCGACGAGGACCTCATTCGCGGGCGCTCCATCGAGGGCGTCGCCACCGCCTGCCTGTACGCGGCCTGCCGACAGGAAGACATCCCCCGATCGCTGGAGGAGGTCTCGGAGGTCTCCCGGGTCGAGCAGAAAGAGATCGGTCGGACGTACCGGTACGTCGCCCAGGAACTCAGCCTGAAGATGGAACCGGTCGACCCCAAACAGTACGTCCCCCGCTTCGTCTCTGAACTCGGCCTGAGCGAGGAGGTCCAGGCCAAGGCCAACGAGATCATCGACGTCACCGCCGAGAAGGGGCTGCTCTCGGGCAAGTCCCCGACGGGCTACGCCGCCGCGGCCATCTACGCCGCGTCGCTTCTGTGTAACGAGAAGAAGACACAGCGCGAGGTCGCAGACGTCGCACAGGTGACAGAGGTCACCATCCGGAACCGCTATCAGGAACAGATCGAAGCGATGGGCATCCACTGACCTGTTCAAACGTTCGTAGAGACGTACGGTCCCGTCGATAGCCTGTGTCGGTCCGGGAGTCACTATCGGATAACCGTGTTCTCACGCGGCGAAACGAAGCATTCAGTGTGATCAATACTTATTTGATCCACAGTCGACAGTAGCGCGTATGGGTGAGCAAAAGGAGTCAGCAGCGGAGAATACAGGGGTTTCGCGACGGAACGTACTCGGCAGCATCTGCGCTTCTACCATCGTCACGACAGGACTGTTCCCGGGCGTCTCCGCGGGAGTGTCGGATCCGGCCCCGGATCCCTCGGAGTACCCGGATATTCTCACCGAAATGGATGGCACCGGTTCGGAGGACGATCCCTATATCGTGACGGATATCGTCGATTTACAGGCCATAGACGGCGATCTGGACGCACACTATCGTCTTGGTGGAGATATCGACGCGAGTGACACCGAAACCTGGAACAGTGTCACGGCCGTCGAGAACGAGTATCTGGGGGTTCTTGTACGGGAAGACCACTTCGTAAAGACAGTCGTTCTCTCGTTGGCCCCGGTCGAACTCGGCTCCGAAGCGATCGCTTTGGACGGCGAACAGATCGGAGAGGACATGTACGATATTGACTACGATACCGGCCTCGTAGAGATTTCACAGGAGGCGTTCGGGGACTCTCAGGAGGTCGAGGTTACGGCAAGCTATCGGGCCAGGGAGGAACGGAGACTCGGGTTCGACCCGATCGGTACTCGGCAAGACCAGTTTCTGGGCACTCTAAACGGCCAGGGGCACGAAATTCGTGGCCTAACGATCGACCGGCCGGGAGAGTCCCCAGTGGGAATATTTGGTATGTTCGGTGGATTACAAAACGGTGAATACGTGGGCGCTTCGGTCGGGGACCTCAAACTACCAGATGTTGACATTTTGGGAGAGTACGGCGTCGGCGGACTCGCCGGCAGCGTTTTCAGAGGAACAATTACCGATACGTCGGTCGGAGGGGTCGTGGACGGTTCGAATCCGGAGTCGTGGACGACCGGTAGCAGTATTGGAGGGCTGGTTGGCCGCAACAGCAGCGACATACTCAATTCATCCTCTCACGCTACCGTGTCGGGCTCGGGTGAGATCGGTGGACTCACTGGAGAGAATCAGGGGACGATAACCAGGTCAGTTGCTTCGGGCCCCGTAATGGGCAGAACAGACCCGGAGGGGTTCGGTGGTAATGCTATCGGCGGACTCGTCGGGCACAACCACGGCGAGGTGGACAACTCGGCCGCCCACGGCGAAGTTCAGGGCAGGCGAGAAGTCGGCGGCCTCGTCGGTCTGAACCAAGGAGAAATCCGTACGTCTTCCTGTGCCGGCACAGTTACTGGTGAGAACGACCGGATCGGTGGGCTCGTCGGGCTACAGAGCGAGGGGAGTGTTCGGGCGTCATTTGCCGCGGGCGACGTTGATGCGGACCATGGCGTTGGCGGTCTGGTCGGCACCATCGAGGACGGTGCTGTCCAGGAGTCAGGTGCGTTCGGCGACGTAACCGGCGAGGCCGTGGCGGTCGGCGGGCTCGTCGGTTCCCACACGGGATCGATACGATCCTCGTTCGGAGTCGGCGACGTCACCGGGCGGCGAAGCGTCGGTGGACTGGTCGGTCAAAGCGAGGACGCGACTACGACCAACTCCTTCGCCGGGGGCGGAGTCTCCGGCGAGGAGTACGTCGGGGCGCTCGTGGGCGAGATAAATAACGACTCCGGCGACGATGAAGTGGACATCGGCGACTCCTACTGGAACCGTAGCGTGCCGACCCGAACAACCGCGGTCGGCGAGCGGACGGTCTCGCATGCCGGCACGGTCAATGTTCGGAACGTCCAAGGGGTCCCGGGAGACGCGATGCGAGGGAGCGCTGCCGAGACCAGTATGACTCGACTCGATTTCGACGAGACCTGGCGTACGAGACCCAAGAGCTTCCCGACAGTTCGCGGATTCCACACGGCCGGCATCCAGGACCACAGCCTGTCACCGACCGAGGTGCGACGGGACGCCACGTTCGCGGTCAGCGTCGTCTTCTCGAATCCCACTGCGAGAGCCGAGACGATGACAGTCGAAGTCGTAGTGGGTGACCGCGTCGTCGCTTCCACCGAAGTCACGGCCGATGCCGGGATCGAATCAACTGTGACCGTTGACGGAATCGACGTAACCGACTTCTCGCCCGGCGAGTATGAGTATGCTGTCAGAGTCCGTGACGTGACTTTCTCAGGCACGTTGACAGTCGTCGAACCACCCACTCCCACGCCCACACCGACGGAGACATCGACGGCCGTCGAGACGACGCGGGAAACGGCGACGGCGTCGCAGACGGCGACCGAGACGACAGGTCGGACCATCGCTACGACCGCGGAAGACGGGACGGGATTCGATGCTATGGCGACGATAGCTGGGCTCGCCGGGTCGGTTTCCGTCCTGAAGCGCAGGTTCAAGGACCCCTGACGTGGATGGGGACACGGGTGGCGGGGCGAGCAACCAGTCAGTCAGCGGTTGCCTCCGTATCGCCACCACTGGGATGAGGAACGACCGCTTCGACCCCCTCGCCGAGTTCGTCGTCGATGGCGGCCAGTTTGACGTAGTCGTTGATGGTGATGAGGCCGAAGCCGACCTTCGCGACGACGTCGATGTAGCTGACGACCAGCGCAGTCGTCTCGCTGTCCATGACGCCGACCCCGGAGGATGCGAGCAGCCAGATGACGGGGTAGACCAGCCAGAGCACGACGACGAACGCCCGGAGTTTCCGGAAGAGCGCGGCTGCCTCGTCGGAGGCACCCGCGGCGCGGTCTTCGAGGTCACGGAATAAGATGTAGACGACGCCGGCGAAACAGAGGCTACCGAGGGCGTAGAGCCCCCAGCTCAGCGGCGCGGCCAGCGCCGCACCGGCGAACCCGAAGACGATGGTCAACGCCTGCAAACCCGCGATCTTGGCGACGAGCCGGCGTGAAGCGCCGACGACCAGCGCGATCACGGCGACGTGGATCGGCGTCGTCAACAGCCAGTCGACGTACCGCGGGACGAACACGACCGCACCGTCCGCGGTCCGGAGCCCACCGATCCCGAGCGCCATGAGCGCGTAGGCGACCGCCGCGATCGCCGGGACCGCGGCGATCCAGGCCAGGAGCCTGCGTTTCTCTCGCGGGACGAGGACGAGCCCGTAAACGAGCATCGCCGTCCCGACGACCATGCCGAGCGTGCCGAGTGTGAACCAGAGTGTGATGTCTACCATTGTGAGTCGTCGTCAGTGAGTGTCAGTCGTCGTCAGTGGCCGCAACCGCGTTCGTCGCCGTCGCGTCGATGCCGTCGCGGGTCCGGAACCGGTCGAGTGCCGTCTCCAGTTCGCCCGCCCGCCGCTGGAGGTCACGGGCCGACTCCGCGACCTGCCCGATGGACTGGGACTGGTCGTCGGCGGCGCCGGCCACCGTGTCGGCTTCGGTGGCCGTCTGCTGGCTGATCGACGAGAGGTCGTCTATCAGCCCCATCACCTCCTGGGCCGACCGGGCCTGTTCCTCCGTGGCGTCGTCGATCTCCTGGACGCCAGTGTCGACTTCCTCGGTGTACTCGACGATCTCTTCGAGGGCGTCGACGGATTCCTCGACGGTTTCGACCCCGTCAGTGACACGCTGGCTCGTGGTCTCCATCCGGTCGACGGTCTCGCCGGCCTGGGCCTGGATCGTCTCGATCCGGGTTTCGATGTCGCCGGCGGCGTCTTTGGTCTCCTCGGCCAGTCCCTTGATCTCGTCGGCGACGACCGCGAAACCCGCACCGTCACCGTCGGCGTGTGCGGCCTCGATCGAGGCGTTCAGCGCCAGCATGTTCGTCTGCTCGACGATGTCGGTGATCACCGAGACGATCTGACCGATCTCGTCGAGTTCGTCGTCGAGGTCGTTTATCGCGCGGACGGTCTCTTCGGTCTCCTCGTCGATGGCGTTCATCTCGGCGATGGCGCGCTGTGCCGCCTCGCGGCCCTCTTCACCGGCCGCGGCCGCGCCCTCGGAGGTGGTCGCGACCTGCTGGGCCGAAGCGGCGACCTGCTGGGCGGTCGCCGAGAGGTTCTCCATCTCGTCGGCCGCCTCCGCGAGCCGCTCGGACTGCTCGGTGGTTCCCTCGAAAATCTCGCCGATCGAACTCGTCACCTGCTGGCTGGCCTGGTCGACGCGGTCGGCGTTCTCGCCGACGCGCTCGCTGGAGTCGAACACCTCGTCGGCGAAGGTTTTCATCTCGGAGATGGTCCCCTCGAGGGCGTCGAGTGTTTCGTTGATGCTTCGACCGACCGACGCCATCGAGTCGTTCTCACTCTCGGTGTCGACCCGTCTGGTGAGGTCACCGTCGGCAGCCGCCGCGAGCACCGCCTCGTAGTCGTCGGCTTTCGTCTCAAGGTGACTCGTCATCGCCTCCAGTTCCCCGGCCTCGCGCTCGGCCCGTGACCGGGCGCTCTCGGCCTCTGCGCGGGCCGTCTCGGCGTCTTCGCGCGCTTCCTCTGCCTCGGCGATCTTCTCGCGTATCGAGTCGCGCATGTCCGCGAAGGAGCGGTAGAGCGTCCCGATCTCGTCGTCACGGGTCGTCTGCAGGTCTACGTCGAGGTCGCCGTCGGCCATCGCCTGTGCCCGATTCGACACCCGACGCAGCGAGATGATCGTGTTCGACCCGATCGTGACGCCGACGAGACCGAGCGTGATCACCGCGAGGAGGACGAGTCCGACCAGGTCGGAGTTGATCTGGGACCCGAGCGCGTAGGCGGTCGCCTTCGGCGAGTGGATCATCACGACCCAGTCAGTGCTGGGCATTCGCGTGCTCGCCATCAGCATGTCTCCGGTGTCCGAAAAGCGCGTCTCGCCCGCCCCGAGCGTCGAGAGTTCCCCGCCGTGGCTCTCGTGGGAAGTCAGTATCTTGCTCGCGTTCGGGTGTGCGACGTAGTTGCCCGCGCTATTGACGACGACCGTCGAGGTGTCCCCACGGGAGTCCGACAGCGCCTGGGAGCGCGCCTCGATGTCGGTCATGAAGACGAGCGCGCGGTTCTCGACACCGGGGACCGGGGTGATCGCGGCCACGACAGGGCGGTCGACGACGCTCACCGAGAACGGTTCGGTGACGGCCACGTCGTCGGCGGAGTCGAACGTCGGCGGGTCGGTCGCGAACGGCGCGCCCTGTTCGGCGGGGTTGACCCCCTCCATGTCGTCCATCGAACTCCGCTCGATGGTCATCGATTCGGTGTCGAGGTAGTGGATCGCGAGGACGTCCTCGGGGACGTGCCCCGCGGCGACCTGTGACTCGATGTACTCGTCGACGGTCGCCGGGTCACCCGAGCGGACCGCCTGGTGCTGTGCCGTCAGGACGGTCTCGCGCCGGACCGAGTCGAGCCACGTGTCCAACTGGTCGGTGCGCGTCTCCGAGAGGGTCCGCAGGTCCCCCTCGACGTCGTCCTGGAGCGTGGCCGACGCCTGCGTGCTGATCACGGCGCCGAAACCGACGATCACCACGACGGCGACTGCGAGTGCCACACCCAACCGTGCCGCGTAGGACGTCCGCACTGCTTCGGGGAGCAGTGACGGTGCCTCTGCTGTCATCGCACGAAAGGGAGGACTACTCCCTGTAAAGGGTTCCTGCGCTATTCTCAGGCGTGATAAATCCGGGATGCAACCGCGAAGAAACCGGCCCAGATCGAACCACCCGCTCAGGCTGGTTCCACCAGATCGAACCAGCGACTCAGGCTGGTTCGGCCCAGACCGGACCCGCCCAGGCCATGCCGTCGTCGGCCTGCTCGACCCGGAGGTAGTAGACGTCCGCCGCCGACCCGCGTTCCTCGTCCCACGCCATGCCGGTCACGGGCGTGTCGTCGGTCACGTCACCCGACCGCGTGTACGTCGACAGGCCCGCCGCCGGGTCCGAGGTGCCGTGGTCGAGGTGCCAGTTGTCGTTGTTCTTGACGACGGTCACGCGGTCTATCGGTGCCGTGCCGGCGACCCTGTAGGATATCTCGCGGGGGCCGTCTGCGGTCACGGTGCTGTCGTCGTCGCCGACGGCTGTCCCGTCGACGGAGAACTGAACGAGGATCCGGTGTGGCTGGCTCGTCGCGTAGACGCTGCGCGAGCGAAGGCTCTCGAAGACCGCCTCACGGGTGAGTTCTGGGGCGAAAAAACCCGTGAGACCGCCGGGGTAGCTGCCCTCCTCCCAGATACGCCAGATGTGGCCCCACCCGACACCGTCCTGCCAGATGTCGGCGAGCGACGGGAAGTGGGGTGGGAGGTGGATGTGCGAGCGACCCGGTCGGGGTGCGTGGAAGTCCGACGACCCCACGAGGCCGACGCGATAGCCGAGTTCGTGGGCGTCCTGGATGTAGTGGCCCGGGGTGCCCATCTCGCCTTGCCCCATCTCGACGGGTTTCGGGTTGCCCTCGGCGCGGGGCATCTCACTGGAGCCCCACTGGGAGTAGACCTCCACGAGCGGCGCGAGTTCGTCGTCGTAGTCCACTGCCGAGAAGTCGAACGGATACATCGCCTCGGCGGGGTGGTGGGGGATGGTGAGGACGTCCGAATCGTTGCGTTCTTTCCACTCCCGGAGCGCGCGCCAGAGTTTCTCGTAGCGGTTGGTCTCGGGGTCGAGCGAATCGAACAGTTCGGCGTCCTGGGGTTCTTCGAAGTAGACGTTGATGTGCCCGCCCATGTTGGGCTGTTTCGTCCACTCGTACCCGAACAGCGTCACGAACTCGCCGGGGTCGTTGTTGGCCTCGGTAACCGCACGGGTCTCGTCGAAGTACCGCCGGCGCATCCGGCGCTGCTGGAGCTTTGGCGGGATGAAAAACCCCATCGTGTCGTGGTCGGTGTAGGCGACGACGTCCAGGTCCATCACGTCGCGGCCGAACTCGAAGCCTTTCGTCATCGTCCCCGCGCCGTCGGAGTACTGGGAGTGGAGGTGGATGTCCCCCCAGTAGAGTCGATTCCGGGGCTCGGATTCGAACACCTGGACCGGATTGGAGACGAACCGTCGTCCCTCGCCGTCGGCCAGCGTGAGATACTGGATGCCCGGCGTCCCGAACTCGATCCCGCACAACTGCTGGACCGGGTCGTCGTCAGGACCGACCGCGAGCCGGTCGGGGAACGTCGCTTCGGGGTCGGTCGACCCGAGTGTGAAGGCCCCGGAGTACTCGCCGAGCAGCCGGAGGTACTCGTCCCACAGCGAGACGGTCGCCGATAGGGACTCGCCGGTGGTGACGCGGGAGGGCAGGACGCACTCGACGTCGTCGAAGACGCGGCGCCGACCACGCGCGAGGTCGCGCACCGACGGCGTGTTCGCTGCGAACACCTTCACCGACTCGAGGGCCTTCGTCAGCACGGCGGGACCCTCCGGCACTGGTCCAGTGTGACGCCGTCCGAGCGCGTCCCCGGGGCCGCGAGAACCTGCATACGGTCGGTGTCGCGGGGCGGACAGTTAAGCCCGGGGTCGTCTCCGAAACCGCGAAGCCGGGTGTCACGATTCGCGGTGGCATCCACTCGCCCTGGGCTGAAGCCCCCGTCGGTCCGGGCGAGTCTCGGGAGCGAAACTGGGACCCAAACAGTCATGTCTTGCGAAAGGAAATATCGGGGGAACCAACGGGGAGAGGATGGTCGAGGACCAATCGAGCGGTCGAGACGGCCTGCCGGACTCGCTGGTGGCGACGCTGGCCGACCCGGCGACCGGGCGCTCTCGCGTCCCGTCTCTCCTGGGCGTGCTCGACGACGGCGAACCACGTCACCGACTGGTCGCCGGGACGGCGCTCTGTCTGGTCGCCGAGACCGACCAGGAGATACGCGAAGTCGTCGTCGAACGCCTCCTCGACCGACTCGACGGTGACCCCCACCACGAAGTAGGATACGCACTCGACTACCTCGCCGCTCGCCACCCCGAGGCGGTCGAAACGGCCGTCGAAGACCTCGACGGCGAAGCCGAGCACCTGGCGAGCGACTACCTCACCCGTTCGGGGGCGGAAGGTGGATTCCTCCGGAGCGAGTATTTCGCCCCCGGAGAGCCCGACCGACCAGTCGGCCGAGCACAGTCCCGTGGAGACCCCGAGGTCGACGATTCGCGACAGGTGTATGCGGCCGACGATGCGGAACGATCCGAGGATGCCACCCCCGAGGGTGAAGCCAGGAACGGGGACGAAAGCGACGGCAGCGAAGACGAACGCAGCGACGACACACCAGTCGGAGAGAGTGACAGCGAGTGGGTATCGGCGGGCGAGACTGTCGAGGCCGAGCCCGGAGCCACGACAGTGACGCTCAGGGCTGTCTCGCGTCGGCTCTCGGAGATCGTCGCCGCGAGCGGGTTCGACGATCTGACGATCCTGACGGAGGGGCGACGGGACCGCTACGGAGTCGTCTACCGGAGTGCGGGCCGAATGGACGGTGAGGAGTACGCCGTCGCACTGACGGTCTACCGGCTCCCGACGGACCACGAGTCGTTCGTGGCTGGCTTTCGGACTGCCCTGGACCAGTGGGAGACGGCTGGCTCTCACCGGGCGCTCCTTCCGGTCTACGACTGGGGTGTCCGCCCGCGCCCGTGGGCGGCCGTCGAGTACGCTGGCGAGTCGCTCGCGACGCGGTCCGACCCGCCGAGCGATCCGCTGTGGACGGTCCTCGAACTCGCCTCGGGGGTCGCCCACGCCCACCAGCACGGACTGGTCCACGGCGCTATCGACCCCGGAAACGTCGTCTATCGGGACGCGGTACTCGACGAACACGAACGCCGCCAGCCGTTGCTGTCGAACCCGCAGATCGCGACGTCGAGCGGGAGACTCGGTGCGGGAAACCACTCGGTGTCGAGCGGCGACCCCACAGCGTCGAGCGGCGACCCCGGACCATCGAACGGCGACCCTGGCGGCGTCGACCCGCGCTACGCCGCGCCGGAGCACTACGACGACAGCTACGGCCGCGTCGACGGCGCGACGGACGTCTACGGACTGGGTGCACTGCTCTTCAGGCTCTGTACCGACCACCACCCCTACACCGGCGACGCCGGCACCGTTCGCGGGAAAGTGCTCTCGGAGGGGGCGCCCGACCCGCGGCGGGTCAACCCCGAACTGCCCGACTCGTTACACCGGGTCGTCAGGAAAGCCACCGCGACGCGGAAACTCAAGCGCTACGAGACGGTGACGGCCTTCGAGCGTGAGCTCACGCAGGCCAGGCGACGCCTCCTGGAGGCGGTCGACGATGCGTGAGGACGGTCACTGGCCCCACAGCCTCGCCGGGACGGATCGCTGTTCGAACCGACCGGTCGCCGTCCCCCGTCGAGGGAGGTGTCGGTAGCGTGGCGGGCCTGGAGTTCGGTCTGCACCTGCTGGCCGACGACCCGAACCTCACGTTCATCGCGTTCGTCGCGATGGTCCTCCTCGGCGTGATCGCGGCCCGTTTCGGGTTCTATGCCGCGTTGAACCGCCGGGCGACCGTCGCGACCGGCGACGCCGTCCTCTGGGAGTACCTGCTGGCCGTCGGAGTGCTCGCAACCGCCTACGCCCTGGTGGGCGTCCTCGAGATCGTCTCCTCGATACGCGCGACGTTCAAGCAGGGACTCCTGCTGGCGGTCGTCCTCCTGCTCGCGCTCGCGGTGCGAGAGGTCTACTACAACGCCGCGCTGTCGACCGACGCCGAGGGGCGAACGGGCTTTCGCGGTCGCCAGGCGCTGGAACTCGTCTTCGTCGGCGTCGTCGGCGTCGTCATCTTCGGCATCGCCCTCCTGGGACTCCGCCGGGAGTTACTCGCCCTGCAGGGCGTCGGCGCGCTCGTCTTCGCCGGGTACGGCTTCCGATTCGGCCGCCGCCAGACCGCCGCCGCGATGGTCCAGGGGACGATGATCGACTCCCTGCTACGCCACCTCCTGCCGGTGCTGGCTTTCGCCACGCTCGTGCCAGCGGTCGACCTCGCAACAGTCGCCGGCCTCGACCGCGTCGTCGTCGTCCACCTCCAGGTGGTGTTCGTCATCATGACCGCCACCGCGCTCATGACCGCGACGATCAAACTCCGGCAGAACCTCGCGACTCTGTGAGGAGGTGTGAGAGCAGTGGCGAGTCGGATCTCGAATTCCCCAATCCGTGGTCCAGCGGCTCGGCAAAAGCAGTGCCTCGTACTCTCGACGCCACGAGAGCAGTCGCTCGCGGTCGTTCGAGAGACGGGGTAGGTCGGTCGACAGTCACCACGCACGGAAACCGCGCGGGCTGAAAGGTGCCGTCCGACCGTGCCGTCTACACCCTACTCCCCGGTGGCCGTACAAAACACCTCCGATGGGCGAGTACCCTGACCGCCGAGTGACCGATGGACGTTAGTAGAGCTCGCCCCCGAGCGGGACGTTCTCGTCGGGAACCACGAGTACGGGATTCCCGTCGTCGCCGGGAACGCCGACTGTCAGCGCCTCGGATCTGAACCCGGCGATGCGGACCGACCCCAGGTCAGTCGCACAGAGCACCTGCCGACCCTCCAGGTCGTCGACAGCGTGGTGATAGCCCAGTTGTGCGGCCGACTGCCGGGTTTCCTCGCCCAGGTCGAGCCACAGTTTGACGAGTTCGGGCTTGTTCGCCTCGGGGAACGGCTCTGCGCGCTCTACTTCGGCGACCTGGATCGTGACGTCGAACGGTCCGTCGCTCATGCGGGAAGAACCGCTGGCGCGCCCAAAACGATTGTCGTCTGTAGAGTCGTCGAGAACGTCGAGAGCGTCGAGAATGCCGGAGTGCCGAGCGTGTTCACCGATGGGACGGACAGCATTCGGGAAAGTCGGTGATGACGCCGTCGACACCCAGTTCGCGCAGTCGTACGGCCTCCGAAGATTCGGTCACGGTCCAGGCGTTGACCGTCAGGTCCGCCTCGTGGGCCCGGTCGACGAGTGCCCGGTCGCAGACGTCTACCGCCGGGTGGAGCGCCTCGCAGTCGAGTTCCCGCGCGCGCTCGACCGCACCGCCCGCCCCGGAGACGAGCCAGGCTCTCGGGAGTGTCTCGACCGCTTCGAGGGACGAGGCGTCGAACGACGAGACGACGACCGCACAGTCGGGGTCGACCTCGGCGACCAGCGTCTCGAACTGCTCGCCGACTCGCTCTTTCAGTTCGGCGTGCAACACGACGTCGGCGGGGACAGCGTCGAGTACCTCCGCGGCAGTAGGGATGCCCGCATCCGACCCCTCGACGGAAAGCGCGGTGAGTTCGTCGACAGTGTGCTCGGCCACCGGTCCCGACCCGTCCGTCGTCCGGTCGACGGTGTCGTCGTGACAGACGACGAGTTCGCCCGACCCACAGCGACGGACATCGACCTCGACCCCGTCAACACGAGTCACGCTCCCCGTGGACTCGCCACTGTCTCCAGGCCCGACAGCGTCACGGACCGCAGCGAGCGTGTTCTCGGGATTCACGCCGGCGAAGCCACGGTGTGCGATGCAGTTCACGGACGGCGGTTCGCCTCCGACCGGGAAAGTCCTTTGCCGGTCCCGCCCTTCCTCACGAGTATGCCAGTCGACTTCGATTTCGGCGACAGCGTGGTACTCGTGACCGGCGCCGGCGGTGCCCTCGGCAGTGCCGTCTGCGAGGCCTTCGACGGGGCCGGCGCGACCGTCTGTGGCGCCGACGTGGTCTCGCCCGACAACGAAGACTTCCTCGTCGATCCCGAGGTCGTCGACTTCTACCAGGGCGATTTCACCGACGAGGCGGACGTCGCAGACACTATCGAAGCGGTCGTCGACGACCACGGCGGGCTCGACGCCCTCGTGAACGTCGCGGGGACGTGGCGCGGCGGGACGCCCGTCGAGGAAACCGACGTCGACACGTTCGATTTCCTGTTCGACGTGAACCTCAAGACGATGTTCCTCGCGTCGAAACACGCGATCCCACACCTCAAAGACTCACATAGCGAGCGTGAAGACCGAGCGGGCGACGACGGCGCCGACCAGGGTGCGATCGTCAGCATCTCCGCGCGGTCCTCGCTGGAGGGCGGCGAGGGCGACGGGATCTACCGGTCGACGAAAGCCGGTGTGCGGATCCTGACCGAGACCATCGCCGAGGAGAACCTGGGCGAGGTACGAGCCAACGCAGTCATGCCGAGCGTCATCGACACGCCGATGAACCGCGAGATGATGGACCACGACGAGTCGTGGGTCGACCCCGCGGACATCGCGGAGGTCATCGTGTTCCTCTGTTCGGACGCTGCGTCGGTGACGAGCGGCGCGGCCGTCCCCGTCTACGGCGAGGCCTGAAAGAGAGCACGGGAAACCGCGACCGCACGACGCCGAGACCGCCGACTTTAGGACGCTCGCGGGCCAACGGATGGTATGGTATCGCTCGTAACGATCGGGCTCGCGGCGTTGCTCGTCGGCACGGAGGCGTTTTTCACGGCGCTGTCGATACTCAACCTCCGTCACGAGGAGGCAACCGTCGAGGCCGAACGCGAGTGGATCACGGCGGAGCTGGGCGTCGACGACCCCGACGAACTGCTCGACTACAACCGCGTGACCACGGGCATGTCGCTGCTCAAGCAGTGGCTCACGCTACTCGTGGTTCTGCTCGTCCTGTTCTCGGGCGTGTTCACCGACGCGGTCGCCGCCCTGCAGGGAACCGGCTGGCCGCCGCTGGCACAGGCGGCGGTCTTCTTCGGGAGTGCAATCGTCGCCGCCCAACTGTTCGACGTACCCTTCGACCTGGTGAACACGTTCGTCGTCGAGGAGGTCTGGGGCTTCAACAACCAGTCTCCCGGACTCTGGGCGCGTGACCTCGTGGTCGGCACCGTGCTGGGACTGGTGCTGGCCGTCCCACTGTTGACGGCGGTGGTGTGGTTCGTCGGGTCGGTGCCGTACTGGCCGGCGGCCGCGTGGGCGCTGTTCGTCGGGTTCGTCCTCGCGATGCAGGTACTCAAACCGCGCGTGATCGACCCGCTCTTCTACGACTTCACGAAGATCGAGGGCGGAGAACTGCGCGACGCGGTCGACGACGTCTTCGAGCGGGCGGGGTTCGTCTGTGACCAGGTCTACGAGATGGACTACAGCAGTCGCTCGGGCCACTCGAACGCCTACTTCGTCGGCTTCGGGCGCACGAAACGGGTCGTCCTCTTCGATACGCTGATCGAGGACATGTCACTCGACGAGATACAGAGCGTGCTCGCCCACGAACTGGCTCACTGGAAGCGCAACCACATCTGGAAGTTCGTCGGCCTCGCGGCGGTACGGTTCGGCGTCGTCTTCGCCGTCCTCGGTTACCTGCTGGGCGCCGACTGGCTCTACGCCCCCGCGTGGGTACCCGAGACGGCGTACGCCGGACTCGTGGTCGCGTTCCTGATCGTCGCGCCCTTCCAGCGGCTGACCTCGCCGCTGGACAACTTCCTCTCGCTGAAATACGAGCGCGAGGCCGACGCCTTCGCCGCCGACACCGTGGGCGGCGACGCGATGGCCGATGCCCTCGCCAACCTCGCCAGCGAGAACCTCGCGAGTCTCTTCCCCCATCCCTGGTACGAGACCTTCCACTACGACCACCCGCCGATCCCCGAGCGGATGCGCCGCATGCGAGAGTTCGGTGGGGGCGACACCACGAGCGACGAGAGCGGTCCCCAGCCTGCCGACTGACCCGCTCGGTCGAGGACTCTTCACTCGCCGGCTGTCACCAGACACTGCCGTCGTACGCGAACTCGAGATCGTCGGCCGCGTCGCCGGGGAGACCGATAGCGACGAACCGGTCCCGGACCCGTTCGCGGAGTTCCGCCTCTTGGGTCTCACTTCCTGCGGGCCCGTGGACGGTGACGCCGATGCCGCCGACGCGGTCGACGTTGAAGACGTACCGGTAGCGCCCCTCGCGGTCAGTCAACTCCGCACGGCCGACGATGAACGTGACTCGTCCGACCGCCTGGCCGTCGCTCGTGAAGTTGTAGACGAGGCCACCCTGTCCGGCGCCCCACGTCCGGGTCTCCGGTGGGCCGTGGGCACGCAAGTCGTCGTAGACGGCCGCGAACTGCAACCGTTCGTCGGCGTCGGTCTCGGGGATCGGGATATCGTCGTCGGTCGTCGCGGCGCGTAGCTCGCCGACGTAACCCCGGGCAGTCGCCTCGTCGACGCCGAGTGCGAGCGTGATGCGTTCGACCAGCCACTCCTCGGGGAGTTCGTCGGCGGCGACCGGTTCGTAGGCAGGCCCGTAGACGGCAAGTTCGGTCAGTTCGTCCGCCTCGAAGACGTCGAATTCGAGCCGGATCCCGCTGTCGTGGTAGTAGGTCGTACCGACGACCTCGTAGTCGGGGCCGAGTTCGGCGTCGAGTTCGGCCACGCCGTCCGGGTGAAAGCCCGAGGAGTCGACAGTCCGGACCGTGTATCCCGCCTCCCTGGCGCCGTCGAGCACGTCGTCGTAATCGTAGTCGGCGGTGGCGTTCGCAGTGTAAGTCGACTGGTCGAACGCACCGAGGACGAACGCGAAGGCGGCGTAGCTCGCGGCGACCAGTACCACGACAGCGACGGCCACGATGGCCACGATTCGGAGCCTGCTCGTTCCCCGAGAATCCATACGAGTGATAGGACTCGCGTGAAGATATAGCCGGACGGAGTCTCCCACCGGGTGGGAACCGCAGTCGATGACCGCGCTCAGAACCCGCCGGCTCCGGCTGCTCCAGCCCCACCACCGCTGTAGGGGCCCTGGTCGTAGTCCTTGCACACTCCCCAGGCGACTGGGGCGACTTCGTCGTCGATGTCGTGGCCGTCGAGCATCGTGTCCTCGAAGTCGCGGACGTGCCAGCCCGCCTCGGTGACGACGCGGTCGGCGATCTCGCGGGTAACCGTCATTCTGCGGCAAGATTCACTGTCGAAGAGGCCGCCCCCGCCGAATGCGAACTGCACGTCGTAGTGTCTGACGAAGACGTCCTCGAAAGCGGGATACATCGCCCGCACCGCGTCGTAGGCCAGGTCCCAGACGACGTCCAGGTCCGGCGATTCCTTCTCACTCCCGAGCGAGAAGCGCGCGACCGGGACGACGACCGGTTCGCCGTCCGGTCCCTCGTTGACCTCGACGACGTCGGTCACGTCACAGTCGTCGATACCGTAGGGTTCGGGAGAGACGAGCGCCCCGAGATTCTCGCTCGCCTCGTTCTCGCGGGCGTCGAGGTCGACGTCTTCGGCGCTGTTGCCCACGAACCGGTCTAGCGGGGAGGGCATCACCCCGGAGGTTGGTCGGCACGGGATTTAATTTCATCGAGTTTTCGTGTCGGGAGTCGACGGTCACTGAACTCGCGGCGTGAGCGGGTGAACCGTCCGAACGACTGATAGGAACGGGCGTCGATACCGACCCATGGACGAGTACACTCGCCCGGACCCCGGTCGGGCTGCGTTACTGACCATCGACGTGCAAAACGACTTCACCCGACCAGGCGCTCCCGCGGAGATCGAGGGGACGGCAGAGGCGGTACCGCAAATGCACCGACTCGTCGAGGCCTTTCGCGCCGCGGACGCGCCGGTCGTCCACGTCGTTCGTCTCTACCGGGCCGACGGATCGAACGTCGACCGCTGTCGTCGGGGTGCAGTCGAGCGTGGTGCCGAGATCGTCCGTCCCGGGACCGTGGGTGCCGAACTCGTGGACGAACTCAAGCCAGCGAGCGACGTGGCGCTCGATGCGGAACGGTTGCTGGCCGGCGAGTTCCAGTCGGTCGGGGCCAGGGAGTGGTTCACGTACAAACCACGCTGGAGCGCGTTCTACGAGACCGGTCTCGACGCGTTCCTGGACGAGCGGGGAGTCGACACTGTCGTCGTCTGTGGCTGCAACTTCCCGAACTGCCCGCGCACGACTATCTACGACGCGAGCGGACGGGAGTACCGGATCGTCTTCGTCCCCGAAGCCACCTCGGCCACCTACGAGCGTGGAGTGACGGAACTGGCAAACATCGGCGTGGCCGTCAGAACTGCACCGGAGACGGCCGACTGGATCGAGCAGTAGTCGGGTTCAACAGAGACGACGTGGGCGGCCGAGGCGGCCGTGACTGCTCGGCGACAGTGGTATGTGTCGACACACCATAGATTGGGAGACGGATGGAGCGAGGCACCGACTGGGAGCACGACGCCGTCCGCGAGCGCTGGACCGAGATAGAGCAGCGCCGCCGAGCGGCCAGGCGGTTGCGGAGTGGCGCGGTACTCGTCCTCGGCGGGTTGGCGCTGACGCTCTGGAGTCTGCCGTCGACGGCCTGCGTCGAACAGGGGCCGTGGGTCCACAACTGTACCGACGTCCTCCCGCTGGTGACCAGAAGCGTCCTCCTCGTGGGCGGTCCGGTGGCGACGCTTTCGGGGCTGTGGCTCTGCTGGCGCGCGTTTCGTGAGTGAGCCCACCGCTGTCGTCCAGCCGGACGGGACGGCCCGGGAACCGGACGGATCAGCTTCCGACGTCGACTTCTTCGACGAGGGTCGGCGAGTCGTTGGCGGGGCTGTTCACGGCCGTCGAGACCGGATGGGCGTACATCCGGTCGGCGGGATACGGGTCGAGAAGGTCGGCGGCCGCGTCGGCGTCGCCCCTGAGCCACGTCGACTCCGCTTCGGCGTCGAGGACGACCGCCATCCGGTGATGCAGGTCGGCGACGAGGTCGTTCGGTTCGGTCGTGAGAACGGTGAACGTCTCGACGGGATCGGGGTCGGCGGACGGCCCGCCCCCACCCCCGAAGTCGCCGAGTCCGGTCTGGGTCCCCGGTGGGGTCCAGCGTTCCCAGAGCCCCGCCATCGCGAAACACTCGTCGTCACCGACGCCGACGCGATAGGGCTGTTTCCCGCCGTCACGGTCGACCCACTCGTAGAACCCGTCCGCCGGAACGAGACATCTCCGGGCCTCGTAGGCGTCGGCGAAACTTCGCTTCTCGCGGACTGTCTCCGCCCGGGCGTTGATGAACTCGAAGTCCGAGCGGTCGTCGGCCCACGAGGGAACCAGGCCCCACTCGAATCGCTGGATAGTCTCCGGTTCGTCGTTTGTGATGACGGGCAAGGACTGGCCCGGTGCAGCGTTGTAGGTGGGCTCGAACGGTTCCTCGAAGATCGCGTCGAAGCGCGACTCGATCCGCCCGGGCGGCGTGAACAGCGTGTACCGACCACACATACACCGCGGTTAGGCCACCAGCGGGATAACTCCACCACGTCGGCTCCGCTCGCCGCCGCCTCGGACCCGCCCTCGATCACCTCAGATCCGCCACCGCTCCGGCAGTGCTACCGGGGCGCTGTCGACAGGTGATCCGGACGCTCTCCGGTATGAGATCCGTTCACTAACACACCAGTCAGTTTGTTCGCAACGCTTTTGACTGACCAGTCAATTAGTTCAGTCAATGAGTGGCGAAACGACGGACGCGGCTTCTGCGGACACTAGCGAGGAGATAATGGAGGCGACCTACCGGGCGCTCTGCGAGCACGGCTACGCGTCGCTGACGATGCAGGACATCGCGGACGAATCGAACAAGAGCACTGCCGCGTTGCACTATCACTACGACACGAAGGAGGCGCTGTTGCTCGCCTTCCTCGACCACCTCTACGAGGCGTTCACCGAGAAGTACGGGACGACCGACGGCGAGAACGCCGTCGAGCGACTCGTGAACTTCGTCGACGACATCCTCTGTCAGACAGACGCCGAGGCGGCCGAGCAGTTCCAGACCGCCCTGCTGGAGATCCGCGCGCAGTCGCCGTACTCGGCGGCCTACCGCGACCGACTGGTCAATTTCGACGAATTCGTCCGCGAGCGCGTCGCGGACATCGTCACCGACGGTATCGACGAGGGGACGATCCGGGCGGACGTCGACCCTGCGGACACGGCGGCGTTCGTCGCGACGCTGATAGACGGCGTCAACACCCGGCGAACGACCATCGGCGACACCGGCGGCGGGACCCGCCGCACGTTCCTCGCCTACGTCCAGGACCACCTCGTGGCTCCCGACACCGAGATCACTATCGACGGCAGTGACGACGAAACCGACGACGGAGAGTCGGCCGACGACGAGCGGTCGGACGGAGGTGCCGACACGTGAGCGACCGAGGGGACGGGGCGCTCTCACGCGTAGCCGGCGGTATCCGCCGCCGGATCAACGTCGTCTTCAAAGGTCGCGAGAAGTTCGACCTGACCAACGGTGGCATCGCGAAACCGCTCTTCTATCTCTCGTTGCCGATCGTCGTCACGAACCTCCTGCAGACGGCGTACAACCTGGTCGACACCATCTGGCTAGGTCAGTACAGCGAGGAAGCGCTGGCGTCGATCGGGATGGCGTTCCCGCTCGTCTTCTTCCTCATCTCGCTAGGGCTGGGTATCTCCATCGCCGGGAGCATCCTCGTCGCACAGAACGTCGGCGCCGACGACGAGGAACAGGCGGAGTTCGCCGCCTCCCAGACCGTCACCTTCGCCATCGCCGCGTCCATCGTCCTGGGTGCGTTCGGCTACCTCGCTGTCGGCGACCTCCTGAACCTGATCGGCGGCCCACAGAACGTCATCGAGGGGGCGACCGGCTACCTGGAGATCGTCTCGCTCGGGATGATCTTCATGTTCGCCTTCTTCGTGTTCATGTCGCTGATGCGGGGCTACGGCGACACTATCACGCCGATGCTCGTGATGTTCGTGACGGTCGTCATCAACATGGCGCTGGACCCGTTTCTCATCTTCGGGTGGGGACCGTTCCCCGAGCTGGGGGTCAACGGCGCTGCCTACGCGACCATCTTCTCGCGGGCGGTCGCGACCGTCATCGGGATGGCCATCCTGTTTCGGGGGAATCGCGGCGTGCAGATCCACCTCTCCGAGATGTGGCCGGACTTCGGGTATTTGCGAAAGATACTCCGCGTCGGCGTCCCCGCGTCGGTCGAGATGACCGGGAACTCCATCGCGGTCGTCCTGATGTTGACCATCGTCGCACCGTTCGGCGAGACGGTCATCGCCGCCTACACCGTCGGCATCCGCATGTTCTCGGTCATCTTCCTCCCCGCGATCGCGGTCGGTCGGGGCGTGGAGACGATGGCCGGCCAGAACATCGGCGCCCGGAAACAGGACCGTGCCGGCCGAGCCACGACCTTCGCCGCACGGGCGCTGTTCGCTATCCTCGCCGCCGTCGGCGTCCTCACCTGGCTCGGCGCCGGGAACATCGTCGCTATCTTCTCCAACGACGAGCAGGTGATAGAGATCGGCCGCCAGTTCCTGCTGTACGTCGCCCCGACGTTCGGGTTCACCGGCATCTTCCACTCCTACAAGGGCGGGTTCCGTGGCGCCGGCAAGACGCTGACCGCCGCCGCCATCTCCATCTCCATGCTCGGACTCGTCCGCCTGCCGGTCGCCTGGTTCGGCTCCGGCGAGATGGGCTATCAGGGCATCTGGCTCGCCTTCGCCGTCTCCAACGTCGCCGGCGCCGTCATCGCCTTTTCCTGGTTCAAGCTCGGCACCTGGCGGGACGTCTCGCTCACCAACGGCCCCGGCCCCGGTCCTGCCGTCGACGCCGACATCGACCCCGAACCCGAACCGACGACTGACGACTGACCCCATCGGTTGACCGCGGGCCCAGACGAACACCCATCCCCACGAGAGCTTAAAAGGGATCGGGCCCTACACACCGGTGAGACGACCGCATGACGGCGCGTGACCCCTCCTTCGCCATCCCCGGTCACCCGAGGCGGACGTACCCGCGGGGCCGCGGGCTGGAGTACGAGGGCGAGACGTTCTTCGTCCTCACCCCCCGCGCCGAGCGGTCGGACCCGGCACTCGACGAACTGGTCACGGGAGTCCTCGCCGAGGGCCCCTATCGCTCGGCAGATTTCATGGAACTCCCGATGGAGCTGTATCTCGTCCGCGACGAGGAGACGACCGACGTCTTCCGCGTCGCCATCCGCGGCGGGACGGTCCGCTTGCACGTCCTCCCCGAAACCGAATCCGAGGGGCTGCGCCGCTTCTACGACCGCCTCTCGGAACGCTCGGAGTGTGAGTGGCGCGTCGACTGCCGGACAGACTTCGAGTGACGACTCACGGGAACGTGCGTTCGACTAGGGACTCCCGACCACAGGCCTGACCGTTCACCCTTCGGGGATCATCGACAGTGTCCGGGTGTACCGCCGGATAGTATCGCCGTTCTCGTCGCGCAACACGACCTGGAACTGCTTCTGGCCGGTAACCTCCGTCAGTTGCCCCGTATGGACGTCGAAGTCGAAGGGCGGGTCGCGGTCGACGGTGATCCGCTCGCCGCCGCTCTCGACCACGACGCGGTCGATCCCCTCCGAGGTCGTCAGGTGACAGTGGACGTGGGTCTCACCCCCGTCGTCCGATTTCGTACACAGCAGGTCGGGGTTGATGTCCGCCCCGGCATCGGACAGCGTCGACTGGAAGTCGAAGACCATCGGTCCGGCCGGAAAGGTCCCGAGCACGACCACGACGGCGAGAAAGACGGCGAGCCCTGCGTTTGGGAGGCGCCGTCCGATTCGTGTCTTCGTCCCGCCGGACCGGCGCCAGCGAAGCGCCAGCGGGATCACGACCGTGTGGTGGACTGGACCGTAGACGACCAGCAGGAAGCCGTAGGCCATCGGGTAGTGCAGCCAGGTCCAGGCCGGCTGGTAGGACAGGAGCAGATTCGACCCGCTCCAGCAGAAAAACCCGAGGAAGACGAGTGCGCCGCTCTTGAGGAGGCGCCAGCTGACCGTGTTGGCGTAGTAGATCGTCTTCACCGTCCGCCAGGCGTTCCGTACCGCCTGACCCGTCCACTCGATCGGCGACCTGACGTCGTGTTCCTGTGACATAGCTGAGCGTCCCCGAATGCCGGTTCGACCCGGCGTTGTCCTGGTCGGATCGTAGCACTGCCAGCAGGAGGGGGCTTGTGACGAATATGTTCGACGGGGACGGTCGTCGTCGACGAGACCGGTCACCGCCCCGGAGCGAGTCCGCCGATCCAGCCCACGACCCGCCCCATCGTCCCACGGTCACGGTCCCCGGCGAACCCGGGCGCGGGTGCAGCCCGGACGCCGTCGAGACTCGGTCGCCCCCGCCAGACGCCCGCGACGGCGAGTGCGGAGACGAAGGCACTGACCCCGATAGCGAGGGGTCCGCCGGTGACTCCCGAGAGCGCCCAGCCGACGAACAGTGCCGCGAGGACGGCGTTCGAGGTGAAGAACGCGCGAACGGCTCGCTCGTCGCCGCCACGGCGAGCGAACGACCGGTAGGCCACGAGCAGGGCCGGAGCGGCCACGGCGCCCGCCGCCGCGTAGACCGGCCCGGCCGCGGGGACGACGAGCGCGGCCAGTCCGACCGTCACGAGGGCCGATTGCCAGACCGCGCGTCGAACGCGCTCGGCCGCGGCGACGACCGGCAGCGTCGGGATCCCAGCGGCAGCGAAGTCCTCACGGTAGACGACAGCCAGCGCCCACGCGTGGGCGGGCGTCCAGGCGAACACCAGCGCAGCCATCGCGACGGCGACCGGTTCCAGCGGTCGGACGGCTGTCCAGCCGGCCAGCACCGGGAACGAGCCCGCCGACCCGCCGAGAACGACCCCCGACCAGTGTCGCCGCTTCAGTGCGACCGTGTAGAGACCGACGTAGGCGCCGACGCCGAGCCACATGTACCCGACGGCGACGGGGGGCAGATACGCGAGCGCGAGGCCGGTCGCCCCCGCCAGGAGCACGAGGGCGAACGCCGTCGCGACGCGCGGGTCGAGCTCGCCCGTCGCGAGCGGACGGTCGGCCGTCCGGTCCATCAGGGGGTCGATATCCCGGTCGTAGACGCAGTTGAGCGCCGCTGCACCACCGGCCATGCCCAGGCCCGCGAACGCGAACGCCGCCAGTTCCACAGGCGCCAGGCCACCGGCTGCGACCGCTGCCGTCACCCCTGTGAGACACAGCAGCGCGGCGATTCGCGGCTTCACGAGCGACAGCAACGCACGGGGGTACGCGCGCGTCGACAGGTCCGCCCCGCGGCGTTCCTCGGCGGGTTGGCGGTCTCTCACGGGCATGTCAGCCGACCTGCCAGAGCTGGCTGAGCAGGTACCAGTTCAGTGCCCAGAGGACGACGAACGCCCCGAGGAACACGAGTGTCATCAGGAACGTCCCGCGCATACTCAGGGCGTGGTGTGCCGCGTCCTCGTACCACGGCGGGGACGACCCTTCGGCGTCTGCAGCCTCCGTGTCGACTGCTTCGCCCCCACCCGAAGCGGTCGCGTCCACACCACCGTCGGGTGCGGTCGTGTCACCGCCGCCGTCCGGGGAGGCCCTATCCCCGCCGCCGTCCGGGACGGGCGTCTCGCCCCCGAAGGCCGTCGGGGCCTCGACCGGGAGCGCTCCGTCGTACTTCCCGCCAGCGAGCAGCGTCCCGACGGCGGCGACGACGAACAGTGCGCCGCCGAGAATAGCCAGCAGCGCCGCGATGCCGAAGATGATGAACAGCGGTTCGGCCGCGGCGAAGTCGAAGTCGGTGCCCGGGATGTCCGTGACCGAGGGATGGCGGCGCGGGATGCCGTAGAGGATCCCCAGGTACATCATCATCAACACCACGATGGACATCGCGCCGGCGTAGATGTACGGCTGGACCATCGCGACGGGTTTCAGGATCCACTCGCGGCCGAACACGAGTCTGAGGACGTAGTACCCCAGTCCCATGAACGCGAGCGTCGTCCCCAGCGCGACGGTCGCGTGGAAGTGACCGACAGTCGCCAACGTGTTGTGCCAGGTCATGTTGAGCTGCATCTGGCCCATCATTACGCCGGTGGTCCCGCCGAGGAACCCGAAGAGGATTATCGAGAGCACGGTCGAGGAAAAACCCGGGTCCTTCCAGGGGGCCGACCAGAGCCAGCCGAAGGTTCCCCCGCCCTCGCCGCGCTTGCGACGGCCCACTTCGAGTCCCGCGGGGATGGCGAAGGCGTGGATCATGCTCGCGACGACCGCCCCGTAGGCCGCGTAGGAGGTGTTCCAGACCCGCCAGGCCGTCGAGACGCCGGGGTCGGACATCAGGTGGTGGGCCGCGCCCATGTTGATGAAAAAGAGATAGAGGACGAACGCGGTCCGCGAGACCTTCTCGCTGGCCACCTCGGCGCCACCGACGACGTGGGTCATGAAATACCAGATAGAGATCATCGCCAGCAGGTTGATCTGCTGGCTCCCGTGGCCGATGATCCAGTACATCTGCCGGTACCAGACGGCGTCGATGTGGGCCAGCACGCCGATCCGCCAGAGGTAGGTCGGAACGTAGGTGATCAGGCCGCCGACGATAGCCTCGGCAGCGACGATTGACGTGACGAACGCACCGAAGGTTACCAGCGGCAGCGTCTTTCGGGGGTACTCGCGTTTCTGCTTCCAGATGGTCGTCAGGAACGGGATCGCCGCCACCAGCGCGCCCACGAGGAAGACGACGACGCCGAGGTAGAACCACGACGACGACGGCAGCGGGGCATAGGAGGTCAGCAGGGGCGCCTGGTCGGGCTGGTCGGTCAGCCAGATGGAGACGTTGATCACGAGTGCCCCACCGATCATCAGTGCGTAGGCGGCTTTAGCGACGTTTTTCAGCGGGAGTTTCCGCCCGAGGACGAACGGCCCGCCGACGTAGAGGATCGCGATCTCCATGAACACCATCCAGAAGATGAGCAGGTTCCAGGCGTGGATGCTCAGGTACGTGTAGAAGTCCGCGGGCCCGAGCAGGCCGACCAGTTCCCACCGGGTCAGTGCGACGAATATCGCGAACACGCCGCCGACTGCCAGCGCGAGGATGGCCGTCACCCCGAATAGTTTGACCATGTCCTCGGCCGACCGGTGGATCCGCAGGCCGGTCACAGAGCAGTCCCGGAAGCCGTCACTGTCGTACTCGAAGGTACCGAGTCCGAACATTCAGACCACCTCCACGACGCCTTTCATCCCCAGCGAGAGGTGGGGATCGCAGTAGTAGGCGTAGACACCTGGCGTCTCGAACGTGTGCTCGAAACTGAAGCCGGTGTTCTCGATTGACTCGTGCCCGTTCCAGTTCGCCCCCTCGGGCTGGCGCTCGACGAAGACGTTGTGGGTGTCAGACGCCCAGTCGAACGTGACGGTCGTCCCCGATGAGACCCGGAGAGCGGGTGGGTCGAACGTGAACTCCCCGCCGGGACCGACCGTGACCGTCACTGCGTCGCTGTCCGTCGCGTCGGTGGTCGACCCGTCGTAGTTCGAGGCCTCGCCGCCGCTCGCGTCGTCGGTGAACCAGCCACCGTAGTCACCGCCTGCGCTGTCGCTTTCGCCCCCGGATTCACCGCCGTCGCTATCGCCGGATTCGACCGCCGAGAGGTCCTCTACGACCTCGAATTTCGCGTGCATCGTCCGGTGGCCGGTGCCACAGAACTCGTTGCAGACGACGTGGTAGGTGCCGGGTTCGTCGAACTCCATGGGCATCAGCCACTCGTAGCCCGGCAGCATCTGCAGGGAGAGTTGCTTGCTCAGCGTGTCTTCCTGGCGCACGGAAAAGCCGTGCTGGACGTCGTAGGTTCCCAGGTGGAACGTGTACTCCGTTCCAGTCTCGACGACTGCGGGGAGTCCGTCGAAGGCGTAGCGCATCGCACCGACGTAGACGTCGGTGTCGGGCGGAACGAGTCCCCGGTCGGTCTCGGTCGCCGACTCCTTGAACGCAGCCACCTTCTCCTGATAGCGGCCAGTGGGCACTTCGAGCGTCTCGCCGACCTGGTTTTGCTCGCCGAACTCCGTCCAGCCGGCCATCCACCCGAACAGCGTCATCGCCCAGAGTCCCGATATCCCCAGCCAGATGGTTTCGCGCCTGTTCACTTGCTCGGACCACCAGTCCCCCTCGGGGGATTCTATCGGTGACTTCATGGGATCACCCCGAAGCGATGGACATCAGGTCGATCAGGCCCCAAACCACGTACGAGAGCGTGAAAAACAGCAACGCCGCTCCCGCGAGCAACCACGGACTCTCGAGGAGCTGCTGGGGCCACGGTTCCTCCGCCGGTTCGATTCCGTCCACTCCCATGTCCGACTATCCGCCCAACGCACCACTAACTCTGGTCCCGAATCGATTCGGTCGCCCAAGAAAAACCTCGATATCGGGGCTCCAGCTCCGGGTCTCGACGAGTGCAGAGGACGGACAAGCAACCGGCCGGTACAGTCTCGACTGCGCCGAAGGGAGCGGCACGACCGAAAACAGCCGCGAGCGCGTCAGCCGTCGCCGTACTCGTCGACGACGACCACTTCACCGTCTTCGACAGTGACGTTGATGAGCGTCTTCGCGTCGTAGCCGTCCTCGGCGAGTTTGTTCGGCCCGTCTTCTTTCTTGATGACACAGACGATGTCGGAGATCTCGGCGCCGATCTCTTCGAGTGCCCCGGTGATCCCCGAGAGTGTGCCGCCGGTCGAGAGCACGTCGTCGAGCACGAGCACGCGGTCACCCTCGTAGACGTCGTTGACGTACATCTCGCTCTCGGAGTAGCCGGTGACCTGCGAGAGCGCCACCTCGCCGTCCAGGCCGTACTGGCGTTTGCGCACGACCACGAGCGGGATATCGGTCATCAGCGAGACGGCCGTCGAGATGTGGATTCCCATCGCCGCCGGCGTGACGATCTTGTCGACGTCCTCGAGGTCGGCCTTGCGGATGATCTTGATGACGATCTCTCGCAGCAGTTCCGGGCGCAACATCGGGACGCCGTCGCTGATCGGGTGGACGAAGTAGTGATAGCCCTCTTTCTCGACTATCGGCGCGTCGAGCAACGACTCCTTGAGACGGTCCATGCCGGGGGATGGATACCCGGCCTCATAGTGATTGTTGTCGCGATTTGTCGGGACGTGCCGACCCCGAAGTCGGCGCTATCCGGAAATGATCTACAACAATCACTATCGAAGTCTCTGGGTTAGACTCGCGGTGAAATCGTCTCAAGCGGTCGCGAGCAGGTCCGCGACCCACCCGGCAGCCGGGAGTGCGTACTGCCCGTACTGGAAGTACACAAGCCCCGAGAGCAGGAGGAAGTCGGTTCCGAGCGCGGCAGCCAGTCCGCCCGCGACCGCCGTCGCGCGGTCGAACCGGTCGGAGAAGACACTCGACGCCGCCAGCGCCGCGAAGACGGCAGCCACCGCCAGTCCCGCGAGCGCGTGGACCTGGACGGCTTCGCCCCGGCCGAGCGACCCCGCCGCGACGGCGACGACGAACAACTGGGAGCCGACGAGGACGCCGCCGGCCCACGTCCAGATGCCGGCCTGCCAGTGTGTCCCGAACGCACGGCGGAGTGGGGCCTGACGAGCTATCGCGTACACCGCAAGTGGGTAGAAGGGATGCAAGTAGCGGACGGTCAACTGGGCGTGCAGCGGCAGTCTGGAAACGTACATCAGCAGGAACGACGTGGCAAGCGCGACGACGAAAGCATCTACTGTCGTCGCAGGAGATTTTTTGAAAGCTCCCGACCGTGACCGAAGCCGCGTGACCAGATTCTTGGGAGCCCTGTGGACGGATCGCCACAACCGCACTCCCCCAGTCGCGCACGCCGCTGTGACGCCAGCGACGATCGGTGCAGCCTCCAGCACTGTTAGATAGATCGTCTGATCGAGGTTCAACCTGCTAACACCCGCGATGTCTCCGCCGCGAACGAACACCCGGTAGAGTCGCCCCGGGTCGGAAGAGAGTGTATTCGCACCGGCGACAAACTCTCCGAGGAGGACGCTACTTCGGTCGAGCACCGCGATCACAGGCGTCGCAAGCACCGGGGGCAAGACATCGAGCAGTGACTGAACGAAACCACCCGTTCCCGTCGACCCAGTCGATCCCCCGCCTGCAGCGTCGCTGGTGGGATACTGGAACGAGTAGAGTACCCGGGGCGGCCGGAGTGGGTCTCCCGAAATGAGTACGTTCGTCACGAAAAAGGGGATCATGGAGACGAAGAAAACGGTACCGACGACGGCCAGCGACCGAATATCGTTCGATCGCGCTGTCGGAACGTCGACGACGACCAGCGCCAGAAAGATACCGAACGCTATCCCGCCGTGAACCCACGTCGTGAGACCGACTATCGCGTACGCTATCGCCCGAAAGCCCAGGGGCGAAACAAGGTCGTCCGGAGACTGGGACTGGCGACTCCGGAAGAGCGCATAGCAGATCCCTAGCGCCAGTGCGACGACGATTGCGTGGCGCTTCGGGACCGACGCCCAGAATCCGACTGGGGTCGCCAGTCCGACCACCATCGCAGCGGCCACTCCGGTTCGTCGGTCGTGCACCCGTCCGACGAGTCGGTAGAGCGTCACGACTGCGAGTGCCGTCGCGACGATGGCACTCACTTGCAGCGCAGCGACGGGAAAGAGCCGTGGTGCCAGTGGCCGCGCGACAGCGACGTTGACAGCAAACGCAGCGAGCGCACAGACGACACCGACGTTCGTGCCCAGCGACGGACGGCCGAGCACGCGCCCGCTCTCGCGACCGAGTGCGACGAGTACGAGCGCCCAAAGCATCGGCAGTATCAGACCGGGATCGGCCACAGCGGCGAGTGCCTCCAGTCCCCACAGGAACGGGAGTGCGAAGACGATCTGACCGTAGTTGCGACCGTACTTCGCCCCGTCGTGAAAGACCATCCCCGGCGTCTTCAGATGGGGACCGAACACCGCCTCTTCGATGGCGAGGTGCCCATCGGCGAGTGCGACCAGAGCGTTCGCGAGGGTGTAATTGTCCGTGATGAATATACCGACTCGCCAGTACAGCGCGACGAACGCGAGCGTCCCGAGAAAGACGACGAGTCCGAGTCGGTCCCCGACGAAGACGCGCAGCGCGACCGATCGGACGGTCGCGAAGCGGTCGGTGATAGTCCCACTGGACAGCGCGCCGGTCGCGGTGTCAGTCATCCTCGTCGCCCGCTCGCCGGTCGCCGTGTCGCCGGCCGTCGTGTCGCCCTCGTCGACCGCATCCGCCGACGTCACTCCGTCACCTCCACGGTGATGGGTCCGTCGTGGAGGACCTGTTTGGTGTCGTTGACCCGGAGTATCAGCGAGAGTTCGGCCTCGTAGCTCGACTGCGTGACGTTGGCGGGAGCGAACGTCTCCCTCGCCAGCGAGATATCGACCCAGCCGGTATCGTCCGCGCTCAGGAAGTGCGTCGTCGCTCGCGAGTACTGCATCGCCGGGATCGACAGTTTGTAACTGACGAGCGGGCGGCCCTCGATAGCCGCGACGTGGATCCGTGCGTCGGGGACCTTCAGGACGTACGAATCGGAAGAGAGCGCGCGGTCGAACCGGGCAGTGTCGGGTGTCTGGACGTCGTCGATCGTCGCCGACCCGTCGCCAACGCCTTCCAGCGGCGCTTTCGTCAGGTCAACCAGGCCGACGACCGGGCCCGAGAGGACTGGCACACAGCAGATGAGTGCCACTGCGCCCCAGACAGCGAGTCTCGACCGGTCCATCTACAGAAGAGTGTGGGCGACGGGGATAAATGCGTTACCACGCTCGAAGCGTCGCTCGTCGGCGTGAAAAAACGGAGAAACCGCGTGGGGGGAAGTGTGACGCTTACGCGTCGGGGCCGCCGTCTTCCTGCAGCGTCGAGGAAGACTGCCCTTCCTGGGACTCGTAGACGACGTCCAGTTCGTACGTCGAGTTCGCAGTGACGTAGACGTAGTCGCCCGAAACAATCGCGCTATCGTCACCACTCTTCGTACCCTGCCAGAGACCGCTTTCGTTCTGGTCGAGTCGTTCTACACCTGCGTTGCTGGCGATTCTACTCCCGAATGAGTTGTTTTGTGGTTCGAAGAACCCGCTACCACGGAGATACAACTCATCGTCGCTGATCGTATCGCCACCGTCGTGACTGATGGTAGTCGCGCCAATGTTTCCATTTGGCGAAGTGTACCCCTCCTCGTACTCGAAGCTGAACGACGCCTGCGGGTTCGTGTTCGTCGCGCTGTTCCCCAATCCGAGGACGAACGACGCAATGACCGCGGCCAGGATGACCGTGATCGCGACCATCAGGATGACCCCGATGACCGGTGAGACAGCGTCGTCGTCTTTGAAGAGCTGCTTGAGTTCCATGATGTACCTGCACCCCGATCCGGGTGCTATCTGCATTCAATTAGCAAGTATCATGTAAATACCCGGGTCGTTTTCCGCTCACACCCCGGTTCAAGTGACCCTTTCGACGTGACAATTTCGGGCTGTTCGGATGCTCTCTCACTGAATAACCACTTAATCTGCGTGAAAACGCTTCTCTGCTCGCGCCGGAACCATTCAACTATTTAATACTAGAGTGGCGGTTAAGCACCGCGAAAAAGCCCCCTGGTTCGAGGGTGCTCGAGCTGCCCGAGGTCTGTCGAGAAAAACGGAAGCCGAGGAGTGACGCTTACGCGTCAGGGCCGCCGTCTTCCTGCAGCGTCGACGAAGACTGTCCTTCCTGAGACTCGTAGACGACGTCCAGTTCGTAGTCGCTTGACGCGTAAACGTTGACGCGATCGCCTGAGACGACAGCACTGTCGTCACCGCTCGTCGTACCTTCCCAGAGACCCGCGTCAGTCATGTGTATCTCTTTATTGGTGTGATCCTGAAGATTCTCACCCCACGAACTGTAGGAGTCCGTTAGCGGGTTCGTAGGATAGTTAGACCCACTGGAGTTGAATCCAGCACCACGGACGTAGATCTCGTTGTTGGCGATGGTGTCACCGCCGTCGTGGGAGATGGTCACAACACCCCAATTGTCTGAGTCTGGGTTTGGGTTTTCGTCCACTTGCTCGTATTCGAACGAGAAGCTCGCCTGCGGGTTCGTGTTGGTCGCGCTGTTCCCCAATCCGAGGACGAACGACGCGATGACCGCGGCCAGGATGACCGTGATCGCGACCATCAGGATGACCCCGATGACCGGCGAAACAGCGTCGTCGTCCGAAAGTAGTGCTTTGAGTTCCATGGTTCGGTTGCTGCATCCCGATTCCCGGTCACGATAACGGCACGCACAGGACGTCCGCGCCGACATCATCGGGGGATGCTATTTCAAATGCTATCGTCGCCCCTACTTAACCCAGCGCACCGTTCAGTCAGACGGACCTGTTCAACGCACTCTTGACCGTGACCCCACTCGGACAGAATACCCCATATAAGCTCCGAAGTGCAGAATATCGCACTCTCAGCGGTCCACGACGACCGGCGTTTCGCCGGTGACTGACCTCACCGAATCACGAGTAACAGGCGGATCTATCTCGATTATCGCTCGTGAAAATGCGGGTGGGGCGCGGACTCATCAGCGGTCGAACTCGTCGATGGAGAATTCGTCCTCGCCGAGGGTCATGTCGGCACCGCTGTAGGTGTGGTAGACGGCCGAGGCGGTGAACGTGACGGCGATGACCGTCGCCCACTGCAGGGGGTCGAGGAGCGTGAGCGGGTAGAGGCCGGTCCAGAGCGCCGCGACGATGGCACAGCTGATGGCACCCAGTGAGAGGTAGTACTCCCGCCAGGGGAACTCACTTTTCGGGACGATCTCCAGATAGACAGTGAGCTCCTCGGTGTGAGGCGTGCGCCGGATGAGATTCTCGTCGGCGTCGTACTCGACGATTCCCGCCTCCTCCATTCGTTCGAGGTGCGTCTGCTGGAGCGTCGTGTACACCCGCTTTTTCTGGTCGTTCGAGACTTCCTCGACCGGCGTCTGGTACTCCCAGGCGGCGACCTGCGTGGCCAGATCCGACAGCTCGACCGGCTCGTCGAACCGTTCGAGATACTGGAGGACGTAACGGCGCCGCTGGTTCTGCAGAACGTCGAAGATCTCGCCTTTCGACAGTCGCTGGTCGCGAGCGGGCGCGAAACGGGAGGATTGATTGCTCATCGTTTTCGAAACCGGAGTCAGTAACCGTGATTGGTCACCCCCCGACCAATATACTTTCGGGGATGTCTGACGCTGCGGACACGCTCGTCCGCGCCGCGGGAAGTGGGCAACGATCACAGCACCTGCAATCGCCAGCAAGCGGTCACCGCCGCAGGTCGCCGGTCGTCAGTCGTCAGTTCAGGCGTCCGGGCCCTGCCAGTCGCCCAGCGTCGCCGAGTCCTGATTGTTCTGGGACTGCCAGACGACGTCGATCTCGGCCTCGGGACCGACGTCGATCTGCGCCCTGTTCCCTGCGCTCACTTCGGTGTTACCGGAGATACCGTTCGAATTGTACTGTCCCCAATTTTGCCCGATACTCGGGCTCGTGCCTGCCGCCGGGTCGCTCCCGCGAACGTACAGTCTATTCGCGGGGATCGAATCACCACCGTCGTGAGAGATAGTCAAAGTATCGACCCCACCGCCCGCCTCACCGTCCCAGTCGAAGCCGAACGATGCCTGGGGCGCCGTGTTCGAGACCTGGTCGCCCAGGCCGAGCACGAAGGTAGCGATGACCGCGGCCAGGATGACCGTGATCGCGACCATCAGGATGACCCCGATGACCGGTGATACTGCGTCGTCGTCCGTCAACAAGCGTTTGAGTTCCATGGTTGGTGGCACGCACGTTTCCCGGGCCGACCCCAGCTGGACGCTGATGCACGAGACATTCTGTCCCGTCAGCCCCGGTCCGTGGTTACTTCGATAGAATCGATTACCACACTTAACCTTCACTACCGTATTATCAAAAACGCAAATTCAATCGCCTCTTGTATGAAATCAAGTTTGATTCTCAGACAGCGAAGCGAGATGGAGGCGCCTGCGGCGGTACTGGCCAGGTTGGATCGGGTCCGACTGGACCCAAACGGCCTCGGGAACCATCGGGATGTGCGCCGGTGAATCTGGGACGCCACCTTATCCGGAATTGACAGGAATAGGGAATGAGAAGACAGGAACCGATAGATTGTAGTTAAACTAATTCGGGAATCGACGACCCAGAGACCCGCGCCTCGTGACCTCGCGGACCGAGTTGGGAAGCGTTAAGTCGCGTCTGCCATACCACTGGGGTGTGCAACCGGACAGAGTCGTCGTCTTCGCGGTGGTCGTCGTCCCCTTCCTCGGCGCGGCCCTGACGCCGCTCGTCTACCGCGTCCTCGGAGAGCGGACCGCCTACTACGCGGCCGCCGTCGCGGCGGTCTGTCTGGGCCTGGTCGCGAACCTCGGACTCTCCGGCGCCCACGGGACGGTGTCGATTCCCTGGATCCCCGAGTACGGCGTCTCGGTCGCGTTCTACGTCGACGGCCTCGCCCTGCTGATCGCGACGCTGGCCAGCGGCGTCGGCGTCCTCGTGTTCACGTATTCAGGCGGGTACATGCACGGCGAACCGGGCCAGAAGAAGTACTACGCCACGCTGCTCGCGTTCATGGGGTCGATGCTGGGCGTCGCCCTCGCTGCGGACCTGATCGCCCTCTTCGTCTTCTGGGAACTGACCAGCGTCTCCTCGTTCCTGCTCATCGGCCACTACCAGGACGCCGACGCCTCCCAGTACGCCGCCCGCAAGTCGATGCTTATCACCGTCGCGGGCGGGCTGTTCATGCTCGTCGGTTTCGTATTGCTCCACGACGCCTCCGCGGGCGCACTCGGCGAGGCCACCTTCCGCCTGGCCGGCGACGGCTCGATGCTCGCCAACGCCGGTGCGATGGTCGACGCGCTACGCGCAGAGGGGCTGTTCGTCCCCGTTCTCCTGCTGGTCGGGATGGGCGCCGCCACCAAATCGGCACAGGTGCCGTTCCACATCTGGCTGCCCAACGCCATGGAGGCCCCGACCCCCGTCTCCGCCTTTCTCCACTCGGCGACGATGGTCAAAGCCGGCGTCTACCTGGTCGGTCGCTTCCGCCCGCTCCTGTTTTCCGACCCGGAGTGGGTCCTCGTCTTCACCGTGCTGGGCCTCGTGACGATGACCATCGCCGCCATCCTGGCGGTCGGCGCCTCGGACATCAAGGAACTGCTCGCGTACTCGACGGCCTCCCATCTGGGGCTTATCGTCGCCGGCTTCGGTCTCTCGGAGTACGTCGGCGCCGAGACCGGTGCCTTTCACATACTCAATCACGCGCTGTTCAAGGCTGCGCTGTTCCTCGTCGCGGGTATCATCGCCCACGAGGCCGGAACACGAGCGATATCGGAACTCGGCGGCCTCCGGACGGACCTGCCGATAACGGCGGCCGTGACGGTCGTCGCCGCGCTCGGGATGGCCGGCGTTCCACCGTTCAACGGGTTTTACTCGAAGGAACTGCTCTTTGAGGGTACCTGGTACGTGGCCAAGGACGCCGCCGCAGCCGGGTCGCCGCTATGGTGGCTCCTGCCCGTTGTCGCCGTCTTCGGGAGCGTCTTCACGTTTCTGTACTCCATCCGATTCCTCATGCTCTTTTTCGGCGAGAAACCGGCCGAACTCGGCGAAGTGCACAGTCCGCCACTGGCGATGACACTGCCCGCAGTCGTTCTCGGGGGACTCGCGCTGGTCGTCGGCCTCGGCGGCGTCACGGCGACGTTCGGCGTTCATCTGGAGCCCCTGGAGTCGTTCGTCGCGAGTGTCGCCAACAGCGCCGCCGTCGGCGAGACCGAACACGAAGCGATCTCCTATCACCTGCCCACTGAGGTCACCCCGTACGTCCTGATGAGCGCGGTCACCATCGCCGTCGGCGCGGTGTCCTATCCGTTCTTCGACCGGATCCGTGACGGAGTCAGGACAGTGCGGTCGGTCGACCCGCTCCGCCCGAACTGGTACTACGACGGCGGAACCGGTACCCTCGACAGGTCCTCGGTCGTCGACGTCGTCCAGACGGGTCATCTCCGCACGTACGCGGCCGCGCTCGCGCTTGCGACCGCAACGCTCACGCTGGGTGCCTACGCCGCAGCGGGCATCGAAATGCCCGAGTTAGCGCTCGCAGGGCTGGAACCCGCGCTGATCGTCGTCCTGCTGGTCGCGGCCATCGGCGCCGTCGCCGTCACCGTCGCGCCGTCACACATCTCGGGCGTTCTGACTCTCTCTATCGTCGGGTTCATGGTCGCTATCTTCTACATCCTCGCGAGTGCGCCCGACCTCGCACTGACCCAGCTCGTCATCGAGACACTCGTGCTCGTCATCTTCCTCCTCGTCCTGGACAAACTCCCCGCGTTCTACGGTGGTCCCTCGCGTCTGCGAGCGGGCCGTGACGCCATCGTCGCCGGCGCCGTCGGGGTGACGGTCACGGTGACAGTCCTCGTCTCGACGGCGGGCACCCCGGACGACGTCATCGCGCAGTATTTCGTCGCCAACGGCGGCGTGCCCGAGGAACACCCCGCCTTCTTCCTCGACGCCGGGGGCGGTGGCAACATCGTCAACGTCATTCTCGTGGACTTCCGGGCGTTCGACACGCTCGGCGAGATCTCCGTCGTCGCGATGGCCGCCCTCTCGGTCATCACGCTCATCGCCATGCGTGACAGGGGTGAGGCCCAGTGAGTATGGACCGCGAACCGACGGTGATCGCCCGGACAGTCACGCGACTGGTCGTCCCGATGATCCTCGTGACCGCCATCGCCCTGCTCCTCCAGGGACACAACCTCCCCGGCGGCGGGTTCATCGCCGGCGTCCTCACGGTCGTGGCCTTCGCGCTCGTCTACATCATCTTCGGACTCGATTACCTCCAGACGGAACTGTTCGAGCGCGTCAGCCCCAGCGTCCCCTACGACCCCGAGACGGGGATCGTCAAGGAGTTCGGGAGCCTCTTCGCGCTCGGGCTCGCGGTCGCCGCCGGCAGCGGCATCGTCGCGATGGCGTTCGGGCGCCCCTTTCTCACCCAGGGCATTCTCTTCGTCGAACCGTTGCCCGTCTACAAGTATCTGGAGGTCGCCTCCGCACTCGTCTTCGACCTCGGGGTGTACGCCGTCGTCGTCGGCGCTCTCCTGACGATCACAGCGGTGGTGGGTGAAGAATGACGCAGGTCATCCTCGCACTCGTGCTCGGCCTGTTGTTCGCGCTGGGGACGTATCTCGTCCTCCGTGAAGACGTCGTCCGCGTGGTCTGGGGAGTCACGATCATCAGCCAGTCGGCCAACGTCTATCTCGTGACGATGGGCGGGCTCCGGGGGCGTGCCCCCATCCTCGGACACGGCAGCGAGCACCCGGTCGCCTGTTCGGTACCGAACGCCGGCGCCAACTGCGTCACCGACCCACTGGTCCAGGCGCTGGTGCTGACGGCCATCGTCATCGGCTTCGGGACGACTGCCTTCGCGCTCGTGCTCACCTATCGGGTCTACGAGGAACACGGTACTATCGACCTCGGGGAGGTGCGCGCCGAATGAGCGCCACGCTCGCTCCGACAGGCCCCCACCTCGTCATCGCCCCGATGCTCGTCGCGCTCGTGACCGCCATCGCGACGCTCGCCACGCGGGGGTATCCACGCCTCAACCGCGGCCTGAGCGTCCTCGGCAACCTCGTCTACGTCGGCGCGGTCGCACTGCTCGCCGCCGCGGTGCTCCCGAACGACGTGGTGACCTACCAGCTATCGGCCTGGCTGGCGCCGTTCGGCATCTCGCTGGTCGCCGACGCGCTCGCGGTGTTCATGCTCGCGCTCGCGGCGCTGGTCTCGCTCGCCGTGGTCGTCTTCTCGGTCGCCTACGTCGACGACCAGGGACAGAACGTCTCCTATCACCCGCTCTATCACTTCATGCTCACGGGCGTCTCCGGCGCCTTCCTCACCGGCGACATCTTCAACCTCTTCGTCTGGTTCGAAGTGATGCTCATGCCGAGTTACGTCTTCGTCGTCTTCTACAGCGGCCCGCGCCACACCGCCGCCGCGCTCCAGTACACCGTGTTGAACCTGGTGGGAAGCGCCCTGATGCTCGTCGCCATCGGCGGCCTCTACGCGACGACCGGGACGCTCAACATGGCCGACATGGCTCGCCGGCTGGCTGCCCCTGCCGAGTTCGGTATCGCGCCCGCTCCGGTTCTGGGTCTGGCGGCCATCCTGCTCGTCGTCTTCGCGCTCAAGGCGGGGATCGTTCCCTTCCAGTTCTGGGTCCCGCCTGCCTATCGGGCCGCGCCGGCACCGATCTCGGCGTTCCTGGCCGGCGTCACGAAGAAGGTCGGTATCTACGCTATCATCCGGCTCTACTTCACCGTCTTCAGTGCCGGAACCCTCGATTCGGCGCTCGGCCTGCCGGGCTTTGCGGGCCGGTCGTTCCTCGATTTCTTCGGTCCAGTCCTCTTCGTGATGGCGCTCGCGAGTATCTTCGTCGGGGGGATCGGCGCCGCGAGTCGCGGGAACCTGGACGACGTCTTCGCCTACTCCTCGATCGGCCAGGTCGGTTTCATCGTCCTGCCGCTGGCAGTCGTCGCGACGGTCACCGACCCCGCGTTGCAGGTACTCGGGATCGTCGCTGCCCTGGTCTACTCGCTCAACCACGCGGTCGCGAAGTCGCTGCTGTTCCTCGTGAGCGGCACCGTCTACGAGTCCGTCGGCACTATCCAGCTCTCGGAGCTGGGCGGTATCACGACCCGACAACCCGTCATCGCGGGATCCTTTTTCCTCGGGATGCTCGGACTCGTGGGGATCCCGCCGCTATCGGGCTTTTTCGGGAAGTTACTGGTGTTCGACACCGCCGGGCGCGCGCTCGCCGCCGGTGCGCCCGGGACGGGACTGGCACTGGCGGGCGCGCTGGGTGGTGCGATACTCACCATCGCCTACCTCTCACGGGCCTGGTCGCGGGGTTTCTGGGGCGAGGTGTCGCCCGCGGTCGAGGAGTCGACACGACCGGTCGTTCTCGTCGGCGTGATCGCGGTGCTCGCGCTGGTCGTCGTCGCCATCGGCGTCGGCTTCGACCCGGTCTACGCGACCGCCGAGGCCGCCGCGGAGGCCGCGCTGGACCGGCAGGGCTACGTCGACGCCGTCGGTCCGGAGGTGGTCTCCGATGCGTGACCGCGCCGGGACAGTACTGCGCGACCGTACCGGGACGGTAACCGCCCGACACACTACCACGGAGGTGAAGCCATGAGACGCTGGCCAGCTATCGGTGTCGGACTCGCAGTGCTGTGGTTGTTCGTCCGCGGCGTGGAGTTGGCCGCGATGACCGTCCTCGGCGAGTTCATCATCGGACTGGGTATCGGGCTGCCCGTCGCGTTCGTCTTCCGGCGGTTCTACCTCCCGCAGGTCGACTTCGCCGCGCGGGTACGAGGCGGTCCCTACGTCGTCGTCTACCTGCTCGCGTTCCTCTGGGAACTCGTGACGGCGAACGTCGACGTGGCGTATCGCGTGCTCGCGCCCTCGATGCCAATCGAACCGGACGTCATCGTCGTGCCGCTGCGTGTCGAGTCGGACCTGGCGATCACGACCATCGCCAACAGCATCACACTCACGCCGGGCACCCTGACCATGGACTACGACGACGACCGCAACGCACTGTACGTCCACGCGATCGACAGCCGCGACCCCGAGAGCGTCGTCGACCCCATCCGCACCTGGGAGGACTACGCGCTCCGTATCTTCGACGAGGACCGGACGCCGGGTGACCCGGTGCCGACCATCCCCGACGAACCCGAAACCACGGTCGCGCCCGACGCACTCGCCGAGGAAGGCAAACGCGCCGAGACGGCCAGCGACGCCGGGGCAACTGGCGGCGACGACGGAGGTGACGTCGATGGCGACTGAGACACCGGCGTTCCTCGAACTCGCCCTCCTCGGGGGACTGGTGCTCGCGAGTATCGTCACGCTGCTGGCGGGGTACCGGGTGATCCGGGGCCCGACCGTCCCCGACAGGGTGGTCGGCCTCGACACCATCGGGACGAACGTCGTCGCCATCGCGGCGCTTTTCGCGATCCAGACTGGCCTGGGCCTGTTCGTCACCGTCAGCCTGGTCCTCGCGATCATCGGGTTCATCAGTACCATCGCCGTCGCGCGGTTCGTCACGGAAGGTGACATCATCGAATGACCGGAACACTCCACGCCGCCGTCGTCACTGCACTGGTCGTGGTCGGGAGTTTCTTCCTCCTGATCGGCACGGTCGGACTCTTGCGCCTGCCCAACGTCTACAACCGGATGCACGCCACGAGCAAGGCGGCGACGCTGGGTGCCTCGTCGATACTGCTCGCCGCCACCGTCTACTTCGGCCCGCAGGGCGCCGGGCTCACCTCGCTCGTCGGCATCGTCTTCCTCTTTTTCACCGCCCCGACCGGCGCGCACGTCATCTCGCGGGCCGCACGGAAAATGGGCGTCCCGTTTTTCGAAGACGTCTCCTGGCCCGGCCCCGCCGGTGACGGGGGCGAACGGCCGGCCGACGACCGCCCGAACGACGACTGATGGTCGTCGCACCCAGACCGCCGTGACGGGTGTTCCGTTGGGTCAAACCGGCGTTTGAGAGCACGGAAGACACTTGAGGGACCCCGGGCAGCACACGAACACGAACAGACCATGTCGGCTGTACGGTGGTTGCTGGACGCACGGGAGCGCAGGCCCCTCTTCGCGAAGGTCGCACTCCTCACCCTGGTGGTGTTGCTGGTCTACCCGTTCGTCGACTACTGGTTGCGCTCGGCGGGGATCGCCTCGGAGTTCGTCTTCCGGGACTACGGCGCCTACGACGCCGCGGTCGAGCGCTGGCTCGACGGCGAGGCGGTCTACCAGCGAACCGAGGACGGCGGGTTCCACGGGTCGTATCTCTACCCGCCAGTCGTCCTCTTCTTGTTCTGGCCGGTCGTCGCGCACCTGCCGTTCCGGACCGCCGCTATCGTCTGGGTGACCGTCTCTGTTGCGCTGCTGTGGGTGGGCCTCCAGGTCCTCGTCCGGGCGCTGGGCTACGACTTCAGGTGGTACGAACGCGCAGGACTGCTGTGGCTCATGGCCGGCTTCCACCCGCTCGTGCTCGGCGTCAAACTCGGCCAGACCGCACCGTTCCAGACTGGTCTGCTCTGTCTCGCCGCCGCGACGATGCTAACCGACAGGAAATCGGTCTGGCGCGGCCGAGCGAGTGGCGTCCTCACCGGACTGGTCGGTATCGTCAAACCAGCCTACGCGCCGGTCGGTGCTCACCTCCTCAGGAGTCGCCACCGACTCGGCGGCGCCGTCGTCACCGGCCTCGTGGCACTGTGGGTGTCGATCCGCGCGTTCGGTCTCGAAACCCACCGCACGTACGTCGACGTCCTCGCCTGGGGCATCGAGAAGGGGTCCAGTGCCCGCCCGCCCGGACTGTGGCTCCCGCCGTATTACAAGCCACTGTCGTGGGTACCCGGCGCACTCGCCGTCAGGATCGCCGCCTGTCTGGGGATCGTCGCGCTCGCGGTGCTGGCCGCGCCACGGGCTCGCAAACACGTCTTCGCGCTCGGCGTCGCCGCCTTCCCGCTCCTGACGCCGACGACCTACACCTACTATCTGACCGCACTCTTGCCCGCCTTCCTGATCTCCCTCGCGGGTGAACTCGAACGGGACGGCTATCCGTCGATCCCGGTCGCGGCGCTCCTCTGTGTGACGTTGCATTCCTACGGGCTGAAGTTCGTCGTGGACGTCCTGCCCGGAGTCGTCGAGGGCTTCGACGTGCTCCGGCCGGTCTTCCCCGTGCTCCAGTCCGGGTTGTGGGGGAACGTCGCCCTGGTCGCACTCGCCGCCGTCCGTGTCGCCGAGCACGTCGACGGTTTCGGTGTCGTCGTCTCACAGCGTGAGGTGGCCGAACAGTCGGACTGAGATAGCCGGACTACAGCACCTCGGCGAGTTCCTCGGCGACGCGCCCACCGAGCGCTGCTTTCTCGCCCTCGAACGTGGACACGTCCTCCGTCCGAACAAAGAGAGCGCGGGTTCGGTCTTCGCCCATCACGCTGGCGTCGTTGGCGACGACGAAGGCCATCCCGACGCGGTCGAGGATCTCGCGGGCGGCCGCCGCGATCGCCTCGTCGTCGCCGCCGGTCTCGGCTTTGAATCCAACGACGGAGAGTTCCGGGCGGGCGTCCCGGACCGAGTCGACGAGTTTTGGCGTCGGTTCTAGTTCGAGCGTTAGTCCGGACTGTCCGGAGCGGATCTTCTCTTCGCGACGTTCGACGGTGTAATCCGAGATAGCCGCCGCCGAGACCAGCGCGTCGGCGTCCTCGACGGCCCCGAGGACGGCGTCGTGCATCTCGGCGGCCGATTCGACCGGTTCGACGGTGGCGTAGGGCACGTCTGGCCCGTCGTGGACGAGTGTCACGTCGGCACCGCGGACGTAACACGCGCGGGCGACCGCTCGGCCAGTCTTGCCCGACGCGCGGTTCGAGAGCGTCCGGAGCGGGTCGACGGACTCGGTCGTGGCACCGCTGGTCACGACGACGTGCTCGCCAGCCAGCGAATCCGTGCTCGTCGCGCGGGCCACCTCGGTGACGATCGCGTCCTCGGTCGCGATCTTCGCCTTGCCCTCCTCGACCCGCGGGTCGACGAAATCGACCCCCCAGGACTCGACGCGGTCGATCGCTTCCAGGACGCCAGGGTGGTCGTACATCGGTTCGTGCATCGCGGGCGCGACGACGACCGGGACGCCGGCGCCGAGTGCAGTCGTCGCACACGTCGTGACCGGCGTGTCGTCGACGGCCGCGGCTATCTTCCCGACGGTGTTCGCGGTGGCCGGCGCGATCAGGAAGACGTCCGCCCAGCCCTCGCGCCCGCAGAGTTCGACGTGTTCGACCGACCCCGTGATCTCGGTGACGACGGACTCGTCGGTCGCGAACTCCAGCGCCCAGGGGTGGAGAATGCCGCGGGCGGCGTCGGTCGTGACCGCTCTCACGGTGGCGCCTCGGCGACGCAACTCGTGGGCGAGTTCGACCGTCTTCACTGCCGCTATCGACCCCGTAACGCCGAGCGCGACGTTGACCCCGTCCAGCATCGCTCGGGCCTACGACCCGCCGAGATTAAAATGGGTGGGACCCGCCGACCGCCCGCCGTTCCCCTCGCGGTCGGCACGTGGTCCGAAACGGGATGCCTCTGACACCCATCGAGGCTTACGACTGATCAGATATCTATGTTGTGGTTGACTGGCCTGGTGTATCAGGTGAGTATATAAGCCATCTGGCGCCTGGAGGGTGATGGAGCCAGTACAACTGACAGGAGAGTGCTCGACTGACAGGACGCTACTCGACGATCGCGAACTCGTCTCAGACGCCTTCGACCGTCTCGCGGAAAGCGATGACTGCGTCGTGACCGGCCTCGATCTCGGCAGCGGCCTCGTCACCGGCGCTCTCCTGGAGGTCACCGAGAGCGTTCTCGATACGGGCGAGTCGACCGTGGTCCGGGCCGCGCTCGCGCTCGGCGAGGCTGTCGAGCTGGTCTGCGAGGTCGCGCAGCCGCTCGGCCGCGTCCTCGTCGTCGGTTTCGTCGGCCGCTGCTTCGAGTCTATCGCTCGCTGTCGCGAGGTTTTCGCGCGTCATGGCTGAGCTTTCGCCGACCCGTACGAAAACGGTTGTGGTCACTCGCTCGCGGGCTGGATCCGGAGTTCGATCCCGTCCGGGTCGGTGACCACGACCCCGTCGGCACCGGGTTCGTCCGGGATATCCTCGACCGCGACGTCCTCGGTTTCGAAGCGCTCCCGCACGGCCGTCAGCGCGTCGCCGGGGACGACGACCTCGAACCACGCGAGTCCGCGGCCCTCGGCTGGTTCGGTGCGACCGTTCCAGACGTTACAGCCGACCTGGTGGTGGTACTCGCCCGCGGCGAGAAAGAGCGCGCCGGACATCGCCTGACGGACGTTCATCCCGAGCGCGTCCCCGTAGAACGACTGAGCCGAGTCCAGGGACGTCACTTCGAGGTGGACGTGTCCGACGTCGCTTCCCGCGGGGACCGACTCGGCACCAGTCGACTCGGCCGCGAGCGCGTCCAGGTTCAGCGGGTCGGTCGTCATCGCGACGCGACCATCGTCAGTCGTCGGCCACTCGGCCCGCGGGCGGTCACAGTAGATCTCGACGCCGTTACCTTCCGGGTCACGAAGGTAGAGCGCCTCGCTGACGAGGTGGTCGGAGGCGCCAGTGAGTTGCCAGTGCTCACGGGCCCGTTCGAGCGCATCGCCCAGGGCCGCTCGCGAGGGGACGCGAAACGCAGTGTGAAAGAGCCCCGTCGCGGTTTCGGGTCGTGCCGGGGCTCCGGGGTCAGCCTGGAGTTCGAGGAGCGGACGCTCGGCCGTTCCGAGCGTCGCCGTGCCGTCACTGCCGGCTCCGCCTGCGTCCCCGTCCTCGCCTGCGCCCCTGTCCCCGTCTTCGCCCCGGGAGCGGACCTGTAGTCCGACGACGTCGCGGTAGAACGCGACTGTCTCGTCGAGGTCGCCAACGGCCAGTGCGACGCGGCCGATCCCCGAAGACGGCGGCAGGTCGCCTTCTGTCATCGTCTCCGGCGCTGGTCGGCGTTCGGACACGCTCCTCCGGTCGAGATCGGATCTGTCACGTCCAACCGTAGGAGTGTGGGAAACAAGAATCCACTGCGGTCTGGTACGGGTCGGTCAGGCATCGAATACCTCGCGGTGAGGATGGGGCTGGGTCGCTCCGCTGGAGTTACGGGCGATAACCTGTGCGTGGGCCCCCCTGTGGCCGTCCTCGCCGTCCCTGAACTCGCGGTAGTGGAGGACGCTCAGGTCGAGACAGGCTCGCAGCAGTTCGTTTGTACCGAGACGCCGCCGGTCGGGCGGGCCGTAGTCGACGCCCTCTGCCGTACGGAGGTGGTCCTCGTAGTAGAGGACGCCGTCGGGTTTCAGTGCCGCCTTGATGTCGGTCAGTCTGTCCATCACCCGGAACGAGCGGGCCGTGATCACGTCGTAGGTCGCCTCGGGATAGGCGTACTCCAGGGCGTCGGCCTCGATCCAGGTGCACGCGTCCGCGACGCCGCGTTCCTCGGCGTTCTCGCGGGCGACTTCGAGCCCGACGCGTGACCTGTCGAGCGCGTCGACGGTGTATCCCTGTTCGGCGAGGAAGACGGAGTTGCGTCCGGTCCCGGTCGCGATATCGAGCGCCCGGCCGTCGGGGAAGGTTTCGACGTACCGTTCGAGCACCGGCGCCGGGTCGGGGTCCATCGGGTACTCTCCCTTCCGGAAGCGTTCGTCCCAGAAGCTCATACCCACCCTACGTCGGGTCCCCTGATACTTCTTGGCGAGGCGGAGCGTTTTGACGCTCGAACCCCGATCACCCGTATGGAGTCCGTCACGGTCCAGGGCGTCGACGTCCCCGCGCTCGGGCTCGGCACCTACCGGTTGCGCGACCAGACCTGCGTGAACACCGTCCGCGACGCCCTGGAAATGGGGTATCGTCACGTCGATACCGCGGAGTTCTACGACAATCAGCGAGCGGTCGGCGAGGGGATCGCCACGGCAGACGTCGACCGCGAAGAGGTCTTCCTCACGACGAAGATCTGGCGGTCGAACCTCAGTCGCGAGGACGCCCTGCGTTCGGCGCGAGAGAGCATCGACCGCCTCGACACGGAGTACGTCGACCTGCTGTTGATCCACTGGCCGAGTCAATCGGTGCCCGTGGGGCAGACACTCGACGCGATGACCCAGTTGCGCGAGGAAGGACGGGTCCGACATATCGGTGTCAGCAACTTCTCCGTGCCACAACTGCGGGAGGCTATCGAGGCGGCCGACGCGCCGATCCTCACCGACCAGGTCGAGTATCACCCCTTCACCGACCAGTCCGACCTCCTCGAGTTCTGCATCGAACAGGACGTGTTGCTGACGGCCTACAGCCCACTGGCGAAAGGGAAGGTCGCAAAGGACGACACTCTCGCCGAGATCGGCGAGCGCTACGAGAAGACAGCCTCGCAGGTCGCACTTCGCTGGCTCGTCCAGCAAGAGGGCGTCACCGCGATCCCGAAAGCATCGAGTCGCGAGCACCTCCGTGAGAACCTCGCTGTCTTCGATTTCGAACTCACCGACGAGGAGATGGAACGGGTGTTCGAACTCGGTGGTGGACTCGCGACGCGACTAGAGGACCTGCTCGGACTGTGACTGGTTACTCGAGTGCGTACAACTGGTCAACGTTGCTGGCGAAGTACACCGTATCCTCACCCACGGCGGGAACGGACGAGACGTCTCTATCGGGGGAGAAACACCAGTATTCGGACCCGTCGGTCACGTCGAGGGCACACAGTCCATGAATGGACCCGGTGAACAGCGTCCCGTCCGCGACGACCGGTGACGAGTCGTCCGATCCGCCTCTCGATTTCCACTCCACGTCCCCACTATCTGCGGTCAGCGAATAGATAGCCGCCGCCGCGGTAACGTACACCGATCCGTCGACCACGGCGGGCGAGGATCGTATCTCGTACCCGACCTCGTTTTGCCAGCGTTTCCTGCCGTCGGTCGCGCTCAGCGCGTAGACGCTCCCGTTCATCGCGGTGACGTAGACCCCACCGTCGACAACCGCCGGCGGGGCATCTATATCGCTACCAGTCCGGAAGCGCCACTGTTCTGAACCGTCACTCGCGTCCAGAGCGTAGACGATCCCATCGCTGTCACCGACGTACACCGTCTCGTCGTCGACTGCTGGCGATCCGGACCCATACCCTTCGGTCTCGAATTCCCAGCGAGTGGTCCCGTCGTCTGCGTCCAGTCCAGCCACACCCTGGGCGTTCGAGATATACACCGCTCCGTCTACTACTGTCGGTGCTGCTCTCGACCCGACATCTCCCCGCCACTGCTCCGACCCATCGTCGGCGTTCAACGCGACCACCGACCTCGAGGAGACGTAGACAGTGTCGCCGGCGACCGTCGGAAACTTCCGACCGCGGTCGATACTGTCGCTCTCCTGGTACTCCCACTCGATGGACCCGTCGTCCGGCGATAGCGCGTAGAGGACGCCGGATTCAGTTCCGGCGTAGACCGTCCCGCCCCCGACGACCGGTGACCCTTCCAACGAGGACAGGAGGTCGAACCGCCACTTCTCGTTGCCCTCGACCGACACCGTCGCGTCAGTGGCACCGCTGTTCACCGCGTCGTACTGATAAGTGGGCCACGTCATCTCCGCGGCCGAAGCGGGAGTCTCCGCCGGTGTCGGCGACCCGGGCGTCTCGGTTGCCTCACTCGCTGTCGTCTCTCTGCCGGCGACGTAGGCGGAACCCGACAGTTCCCGGTTCGGGTCCTCGTCGGCGTGGGCGCCGACAGCGAGGAGTCCGGTGTCGACGGCCACTGCGCCGCCGAACTGGTCTTCGGCGTCGCCGTCGGGAGCGAGGTGTCGCCGACGTTTGCGCCACTCGCCCCCGTCTCGCTCGAACTCGTACACTGCGCCGGCCTCCTCGCCGTTCGTGGCCCCGCTGGGGTCGCCGACGACCGCTCTGTCATCCGCCAGTTCGACCGCGGCTCCGAACTCGCCGTTCGAGTTTGCCCCCGCTCCCGGCGTGATTTCCGTCTCGTGGGCCCAGGACCCGCCGGATCGACTGAAGACGTGAACGACGCCCTCGGCACCGACGAGTGCCGTGTCTCCCGAGACCGAGATATCCCGGCCGAACTCCCTCCCCGGGTCACTCCCGTCGGGTGTCAGTGCCCCCTCCCGTTCCCAGGAGTCGCCCGAGCGGACGAAGGCGAAAAGCGCCCCGGGGTTCGACCGAGCCGACGTCTCGTGCCCGGCCCCGACGAAAGCCCGGTCCCCCGCGAGTTCGACCCGCCGGCCGAGCTGATAGATCGAGTCGTCCTCGACGGCGAGTTGCGCACTTTCGGTCCACTCGCCGTCGGACCGTTCGAACACGTACACCCCACCGGGCTCGAAATCCACCGTGTTCGTCCGTCGCCGATCGTCCTTTCCCGGTGCACCGACCAGCATCGTGCTCCCGGAGACCGACACGGCACTCCCGAACCTGTCGTCCTCGCTCTCGTCTTCGGCTATCACCCGCTCGCTCACTGCCCACTCCGACCGGTCGAAGACGTACAGCGCTCCACCGTCCAGTGCGGTGACCCCCTGCTCGTTTTCGGCCGGAACTACCGAGTAGAACGGTGCGCCGACGACGAGGCTGGTTTCCGACAGCGATACGCTGGCGCCAAAGAGGTCGCCAGACGGGTGACGCACCATGTCCTCGGGCTCGTACAGTTTCGCCCCCTGTGTCCAGCTGCCGTCCGCCCACTGGAACACGTACGCCGAACCGCTGTTGGTGCCGTTGGGGTCTTCGTCGGCCACCGCACTGACGACGACCGTATCGCCCGATGCCGCGATAACCGAACCGAATCGGTCGCCGGCGTCGCCGTCGTCGGGTACGAGCTTGACGAACGGGGAGTCGCTCTCGCTACCGGACTCGGGCGCTGACTCGGACTCGCCGGTCGTCTGGCCCGTCACGTCAGTACCGTCCGTCAGGACGGACGTGGACTGATCGTCGGATCCACGATCGGTCGGTCCCGCCGAGTCGGACTCCGATTGCTCGGTCTCCGGACTGCCAGTGAGCGACGAACAACCCGACAGACCAGCGACACCGAGTCCCGTCACCGTCGTCAAAAACCGTCTCCGTCCCTCAGAAACCATAACGGGACGTTACTGGTCTGTTACTTAATATTTACTCACTATCTGACTGAATCGATAGAGAGCGAAACTATATTGACAGTCAAAAATCACTTGAACGCCCCCAATATTCAAATACTCGACAGTTAAAGTGTCGGCAAATTTCTCGAAAACGCGAAACAGGCAGGTTCGATATGACGGCTGCAGCCGTGGTCCGGGGCGTTCAGAACCCGAACGCGCGGCGGTACTGGGGCGGTCCGGACACCTCGTCGGTGGCGTCGAGCGCGTCGGCGGCGTGGAGCGCGAAGTAGGGATCCCGGAGATGCTCGCGCCCGACGATGGCGAGGTCCGCGCGCTCGTCTGCCACGATAGCCTCGGCCTGTTCCGGTGTCGTGATACCGCCGACCGTCCCGACTGCGACGTCCCGGCTCGTCTCCGCCCCGATACGCTCGGCGTAGCGCAGTTGATAGTTCGGACCGGTTCGCTCGGGCCGGGAGTCGGGCGCGATGCCACCGCCGCTGACGTCTATCAGGTCGGCGCCCGCCTCGTGGAGGCGGTCCGCGAGTCGGACCGAGTCGTCGACCGTCCAGGAGTCGCGGTCGTCGATCCAGTCCGTGGCGGAGATGCGGACGAAGACGGGTTTCCCGTCGGGCCAGACCTCGCGGACCGCCTCGGTGACCTCGCGGACCAGTCGAGTGCGACCCTCGAAATCGCCGCCGTAGCCGTCTTCGCGGTCGTTCGTGACCGGCGAGAGAAACTCGTGGAGGAGGTAGCCGTGCGCGGCGTGGACCTCCGCGACCTCGAAGCCCGCGCTGTGGGCCCGCTCGGCTGCCGACCGGAAACTGTCGACCACCGAGTCGATCCCCTCGCGGTCGAGGCGTTCTGTGGGCGGAGCGGGTTCGTCCTCGTAGGGCCACGGGGTTCCCGAGGGACCGACGACGTCCCAGCCGCCGTCGTCGGGTGCGATGGGGCCGTGCCCGTCCCAGGGACGGCGCGTCGAGGCCTTCCGGCCAGCGTGGGCGAGTTGAATACCCGGAACGCTGCCCTGTTCGCGGACGAATTCAGTAGTGTTGGCGAGCGCGTCGGCGTGGTCGTCGCTCCAGATGCCCAGGTCCTCGGGGGAGATGCGCCCGCGGGGTTCGACGGCGGTCGCCTCGCTCATCACGAGGCCAGCGCCGCCCACGGCACGAGAGCCGAGGTGGACGTGGTGCCACTGGGTCGCGAGGCCGTCGCGGTCGTCACAGGAGTACTGGCACATCGGCGAGACCATCACGCGGTTCGGGATCGTCGTCTCCCTCAGTTCGAGCGGCGAGAACAGCGCTGTCATCCCCCGTCCGTTCGGTCCGAACCCGGAAGTGTGACACGCCGAACGAACCCGTTGCCGACTCCCGATTCGGTGTCAGGTTTCCACCTCGGACCACTCCTCGCGGAGGACGGCGTACACCTCCCGGTCGACGTACTCGCCGTCGACGGAATCGCCGCTGGCGCTTCCGTCTGCTCGTTGCGTCTACGACGCAACGGTGTCGACGAAGTCGTCGTCGCGCCTGGTTCCCTCGTGAGCGAACCCGAGTTTCTTCAGGACGCGCCGGGACGCAACGTTGGGGCCGTGTGCGACGGCGCCGATCCGGTGGAGTCGAAACGCTTCGAAGCCGTGCGTGACGACGAGCCGGGCGGCCTCCGTGGCGTACCCTTCTCCCCAGTGGTCAGAGTGGATCCAGAACCCGAGATTCGCCCACCCGCGGCGCTCGTCGATGGGCGCGAGCGAGACGACGCCGAGACGGGTATCGCCGTCGCAGGCGAGCAGTTTGACGACATCGTCGTCGGTGTGGTCCCGGATCCCCGGACGGGACACCGGGACAGGGGCAACAGAGCTACACCCGCCGCACTGCTCGATCCGTCGTCACTGCTCCATCCACCGCGGCCGCGTCGGCACGTCGAAGCGGTCGGTGACGACCAGGCCCGTGCCGAAGCAGGCGGCGATCGCGACGGGGATCCAGTTGCCGAAGGCGGCGTTGACCCCGCCCCAGAGCACGACGAAACTCACCATGTCGTCGAGCATGAACGGGCAACTGTCGAGGCGGGCGAGCAGGGCCTCGCGGTCGAACGCGAGGTCGAAGACGACGACAGCGATAGCGGCCGAGAGTACCCACCCCTGGTAGTTCGACCACGGCACGCCGTAGAAAGCCGTCTCGCCGAAATACTCCCAGAAACCCAGCGCCACCGCCCCGGGGTCGAGGACGAGGTCGACGGCGACGACTGTGGCGGCGACGACGGGGACACGGACCCACCACCGTCGGGCCAGGTCGCCGAGCAGGAGCAGACAGAGCAGGTAGCTGTTGAGGACGAGTGGGAGGAAAAAGACGGGCAGGCCGACCGGGACGCCCTCGACCATGGGGCCGAGCGAGACACCGTACTCGAAGGGGCCGTAGGGCTCGCCGGTGGTGACGCCGACGAACTCGATCGCGTAGGCGTAGGCGGTCACGAGCGCGATTCCGACGGCGGCCTGCCGGTCGACCAGCGGGGCCAGCCCCGCGAGGAGGGGCAGGCGCATCACGCAGACGCCGACAAGGATCAGGAGGGGGTTGAACGCGAGCGGCGCCGGGAGCCACCCCCAGGCACTCGCGAGCAGGAGGGCGGCGCCGGTCACCGGGAAGACGACGGCGATGGTAAAGCGATTGCGCTCGACGAAGGCGTCCAGGCGAGTCTCGACCCGGTCGCGGTCGAGGTCGGCGACCCGACCCAGCGAGGGTGTCCCCGGCGTGGCCCAGTCAGGCGCCACAGCAGTCCCTCCCGGACGGTGGCCACTCAGACGCCATACACGAGCCCCCAGAGGCCGCCCATCGTCAGGAGCATGCCGACGACGGTGTTCAGGAACGGGAACCACCAGTACGCGCGGTCCACGTCGACCGCCGAACGTGCGACCCAGGCGAGGAAGACGGGATAGACGCCGAGCAACGCGCCGAGTCGGAGATCGACCAGGGCGAACGCGACAGCGGCGCCGAGCCAGACGACGCCGCAGTACCCGTAGGTCAACTTCTCCCCCAGGAACGTGGCAGTGGTCTGAATACCGGCCGCACGGTCGGGCTCGATGTCGGGAATCGCCGAGAAGGTGTGCATCGCCATCGTCCAGAGCCAGGCCCCGACCAGCGCCGCCATCGGCGGGTAGGCGTCCGCGACGGCCGCGTAGGTCACGACGCCCGGGAGCAGGTAGAGGCCGTTCGACAGCGAGTCGAGGAAGGGCGTGGTCTTGAACCGGAAGGGCGGGGCGCTGTACTCGATCGACAGGGCCAGAAAGACGAGCATCGCGACGACGGCCCGGGTCGAGAGTACCGGCAGGACGGCCACGCCGAGGACACCACCGAGAAGCACCACTGCGACGACGTCCCGACCGCCCTCGTAGCGGACCTCCCTGTCGTCTTTCTTGGGGTTTTCCTCGTCGACGTCGGCGTCGAAGACGTCGTTGACACCGTAGAGGAAGACGTTCGCCGGGACGAGGAAGTACAGCGCGAGCGCGACGGTCAGCGGGGTGAACAGGTCGGCACTCGACTCCGCGGCGAAGACGACGCCGACCATGGCCGGGCCGGCGAGATAGAGCCAGAAGCGCGGCCGCGAGAGTCGCAGGAGATAGCCTACCCGGGAGTCCGCCGGCGGCGCGAGCGACGCGAGGCGGGAGGTCACCGAGGTCATAGATCCCATCGACAGTGCGGGGTTAGCGACGGTCGTCCTCGATCAGTGCTTCGGCCGTGTGCTCGCCGCTGATGAGACACATCGGGACGCCGATGCCCGGCGTCGTGAACGAGCCGGTGAAGTAGAGCCCGTCGACGGCCTTCGAGCGGTTCTTCGGCCGGAGCAGTGCGGTCTGGCGGAGCGTGTGGGCCAGTCCGAGCGCCGTCCCCTCGGTTGCGTTGTAGCGCTCGACGAACTCCGAGACGCAGAACTCCTCCTCGGCGACGATGCGACCGCGCAGGTCGACACCGGTGTGTTCGGCGATGTCGGCGAGGATCTTCGCGCGGAAGCGCTCGCGGAGGGTGTCGTCGTCTTCGAGCCCGGGCGCGACCGGCACGAGGACGAACAGGTTGCTGTGACCCTCGGGCGCGACGCTGTCGTCGGTCTCGGAGGGGACACAGCAGTAGTAGGCGGGTTCCTCGGGCCAGGCGGCGTCCTCGAAGATATCGTCGAAGTGAGGTTCCCAGTCCTCGGGGAGCACGAGCGTGTGGTGGGCGAGCGGGTCGACGTCACCCTCGACGCCGAGATAGAGGAGGTACGCCGAGGGGGCGTAGGTCCGGTCGTCCCAGTAGTCGTCGTCGTAGCCCCGCTCGTGGTCGGGGAGTAACTCGCGCTCGGCGTGGGCGTAGTCGGCGTTGACGACCACCCTGTCCGGGTGGCGCTCCCCGCCTGTCGCGTCGGCGACGAGAAAGCCGTCTCTCCGGCGAGGG
>Ga0207718_100201_pt1 | contig 68580 bp, 53 predicted proteins | sample A23M2SouthBayCA_FD_187749 | JGI IMG/M metagenome (GOLD analysis project Ga0207718, IMG submission 187749) | Aerobic enrichment media microbial communities from Eden Landing Ponds, California, USA - A23 M2 (SPAdes) | ecosystem: Environmental > Aquatic > Marine > Unclassified | place: Emeryville...
TCGTCGCCGAACATCGTCTCGACGACCTGTGAGACCGTCCCTTCCTCGCCGTCGTAGTCGCTGTGCTCGTCGTGCAGGATGACGCGGTCGTCCTCTTCGAAAGCCATGCTCGCCGGTTCTCGACCGCCGGACAAAAAGGGACTGATCCGCCCCGAACGGGCCGATCCCTCTCCCTGTGACCTGAGCGGCGGGGGCCGTACACTTCGATAGCTCACCGACACCCGAGGAGGTTCAAGACTTATGCCCTCGACTCCCGAACGACGTGACATGACCGCGTTCGCCACGACCGTCCCGAGCGTGTCGATCCCCAGACGACGTCGCCTCTCGGCCCGGAGCGGCCACAGGCGGTCATGACGACCGTCGACGACCTCTGGTATCTCGCCAGCGAGGCGAGCCAGCAGGCCGAACAACTCGCGCACCACCTCCGCGAGTCCCACGAGGACTTCCTCGACTACGACACCACTCGCAGGGTGTCGCGGTCGCGCTTTCGCACTGTCTCCCGCCGGATAGAGGCCCAGGGTCTACCCTTCGGCGCACACACCATCGCCTATCGTCCCTCGGGGGAGATCATGCTGGTCGAACAGCCGTCTATCGACACGTGGGTGCTCCCGGGGGGTGAGGTCGGTCCGGACGAGGGGCTCCGCGAGGGCGCCCGGCGCGAACTCCACGAGGAAAGCGGTATCGAGGTCGACTACGAGGGCCTGGGCATCCTCGGTGAGGTCAGGTTCCGCTGTGACGGCCACGAGACATGGGGTGTCCTCCCCATCTTCGAGGGTGAGGCGACCACGACCGAACCCAGCGTCGCGGATCCGGACGGGGAGATCGTCGACGCCCGGTGGTTCGACACACTCCCGGAGAACACGCGCGACCGGGGTATCCTACAGTCCTGGCGGGAGCGGCGGTTCGGTGACTGACCGGTAGCGAGTCACGCGGTGTCGCGCGGTGTCACTCCGGCCCGAACTGTTCGCCGTCTCGGGCGTCGGCTCGCATCCGCCGGACGGTCGCCCGGGCGTTACTCGCGTCGTAACCGAAGAGGACGCGCTCGCCGTAGGCCGCTGCGACCTCCGTCGCGTGGACGAGGTCGTCGACGTCGACGTTCACCCCGTAGAGTTCGATGGAGAAGGGCGCGTCGAGTTCGTCGACGAACCCTTTCGCCAGTATCTCGAGCCAGTAGGTCGTCGAGTAGGCCATGTCGTACAGCGGGACGACGAATTCGTCGACGTGCTCGGAGAGGGTATCGACATCCAGTCCCGCACGCTCGTAGATGTGTCCCGGATAGGGGTCGGGATAGAGCGTGAGAAAGAGGTCACCCGGCACTCGCTCGCGAGCCGCGGCGACGAACTCGGTGACGACCGACGCCCGCCACTCGCGCCAGTCGTCGTAGCCGCTCTCGGCGAAGGCCTGCTCGCAGCGGTCGCAGTGACAGTACTCCTCCCGCGGGAAGCCCACGTCGTCCAGGCGGACGTCGGGTCTGACGGCTGCGGCCTCCTCGATGATCTCGAGGAGTCCCTCGCGGTAGCGCTCGTGGGTCGGACAGACGTAGTCCCAGTCGAAGTAGGGTCGGTCACGCGTCGCGGACTCGCCCGCGTCGCTCTCGGGAACGAGTTCGGGGTTGCCCTCTGCGGCGGCATTGTCCGCGAAACACGACACCATGTTGATCCCCTCGGCGACCGGCTTGGCGGCCCGTCCGGTGACGTCTTTGACCTCGTAGAACCCGACGTCGAACTCTTCCCAGCCGAGTTCTTCCTCGTTACGGGTGACGACGCCGTACATACCACGAGATAGCCGTGAACGGGGGTAAGTCGTTCGAAAGTCAGACGCCTCCGAGGGATACGACCCTCGACGAAACCGAAAAGGAATCCGGTGCGGTATAACGACAATTCGGCGTGATGCGGGCTATGCTTCGAGCCGCCGGGCGGGGCCGTGGTGTCCCCTCACTCGCTCATGACCATCTTGTAGGTGATGGCCACGGCGATCACGAGGACGACCAGGAGGAGTACCTTCTTTGACATCACACTCACCTGCTCCCTGAACGATAAAAGGCTTTCCGGTGAAGTCAGGTGATTGACCGATGTCCCCGGAGGGCCAGGCCGGTTCGTGACCGAGACCGGTGTCAGTCGACGTCGATGTGGTCTGCGATCCCTTCGCGGACGATCGTCTCGCAGTACTGACAGCGGATGCCGTCGTCGAGGACGTCGAACCGGGAATCGACCGGTTCGTCACCGGTCGTGATGCAGTGACGGTTCGGACACGAGAGCACGCCGGTGACGACGTCGGGCCGCTCGACGCGGTGTTTCTCGACGACGTCGAAATCGCGGACGATGTTGATCGTCGCCGCGGGTGCGATGAGCGAGAGGACGTCCACCTCGTCCTGGCTCAGTTCGCGACCTTCGACCTTGACGATGTCCTTGCTCCCGAGACGGTCGCTGGGGACGCGCATCCCGACGCTGACCGTCTCGCCGCTATCGGTGTCGATGTCGAGGATAGCGAGGACGTTCAGCGCCTGGCCGGCGGCGATGTGGTCGACGACGGTGCCGTTGCGGATCTTGCTGACCCGGAGTTCGTGGTCGCTCATCGCTCACCCTCCAGGAGCAGGTCGAGCAGCGCCATCCGCACGGGGACGCCGTTGTGAGCCTGCTGGAAGTACGCCGCGTGGTCGGTGTCGTCGACGTCGTGGGCGATCTCGTCGACCCGTGGGAGCGGGTGCATCACGGTGAGGTCGTCACGACCGTCTTCGAGCGTCGCGGCGTCGATCTGGTACTCGCCGGCGATGGCGCGGTACTCGCTCTCGTCGGGGAAGCGCTCGCGCTGGATGCGCGTGACGTAGAGCACGTCGAGTTCGCTCAACACCGGGTCCAGGGTCTTGTGTTCCTTGATAGACGCCCCCTCCTCGTGGAGGTCGTAGCGGACACTCCGCGGGAGTTCGAGGCTCTCGGGACTGACGAAGTGCTGGCGGACGTCGAAGTTCGTCAGTGCGTGGGCCAGCGAGTGCACCGTCCGGCCGTATTTCAGGTCGCCCATGATGCCGACGGTGATGTCGTCCAGCCCCGCCGACTCTCGGATGGTGTAGAGGTCGAGCAACGTCTGGGTGGGGTGTTGGCCGGCGCCGTCACCCGCGTTGATAAGCGGCACGTCGACGAACTCGCTGGCCATCTTCGCCGACCCTTCACTGGGGTGGCGCAAGACGAGCGCGTCGGCGTAGCCCTCGACGACGCGGACGGTGTCGGCGAGGCTCTCGCCTTTCTTCACGCTCGAAGACCCGACCGGCCCCATGTCGACGACGTCGCCCCCGAGTCGCTTGGCCGCAGCGGTGAAACTCATCTTCGTTCGTGTGCTCGGTTCGAAGAAACACAGCCCCAGCAGCGCCCCTTCGTGGCGGTGGCCCCACGCCGACGGGTCGGCCGCGATCTCGGCCGCGCGGTCGAGCACCTCCTCGATGCCCGCCCGCGAGAGCTGTTTCGCACTGATGACGTGGTCGTGGCGCATTACCGATACCCCCGCTCCCCGCGCTCTTGAATCCCCCGACACTCGCTCGCTCCCGAGGTTCCCACCCGGACGCTCGACCTGGGACGACGGGCGAAGCTTGAAACCGGAACGGGCACCCACCCCTCGCCATGCTCGCGATCGTCGGCGGCAAAGGCGGCTGCGGGAAGACGACGACAGCCCTCGGTCTTGCGCGTGCACTCTCGTCGACGGGCGGCCGACCGGTCGTCGTCGACGCCGACTGCTCGATGCCGAACCTCCACACCAGGGCCGACACGGACCGGCGCCCGGGCGTCGGCGCCGTCGCCGACGGCGTCACGCCCGAGCGGGTGTGCCACCGCAGTCGCGCGTACCCGGGTGTCGACGTCGTTCCCGCGGGGAGCGCGACGGGCACGCCCGACGAGACGACGTTTCGTCGCCTCGGTCGGACGGACGGACCGGCCCTCCTCGACTGTCCCGCGGGTGCCACGAAGGCAGTGGCAAAACCGCTCGCGGCGGCCCAGAGCGCACTTGTCGTCTCCACCCCCGAGCGAGCGAGCCTCTCCGACGCGACCAAGACCGCCCGGATGGCGCGCGCTCTCGATACGCCGGTACTCGGCGCCGTCCTGACCCGCGTGCACAGTTCCGAACCCCCCGCGTGCCCCGAACTCGACGAACTGCGCCGGCAGTGTCCCGTCGTCGGGACGGTCCCGGAGGTCGACAACCCGGACGTGCTCGCCTGTCGGGCGGCCCGGGCAGCCTACGGGAGCGTCGCGGACCGCCTCGACGAGCGGAATATTTAATCTGTTGCAAATAGGAAGTACCTGTACCATGGTCAACCGGCTGCACACGGGGATCGACGTGCTCGACCGCAAGCTCGGGGGTGGGATACCCGAAGGCAGCCTCGTAGCGCTCTGTGCCCAGCCGGCCAGTCAGGCGGAGCTGTTTCTCTACGAGTTGACCGCAACCCGGGGGACGCTGTACCTCTCGCTCGACCGCACCGCCCAGTCGGTCAACGCGAGTATCGAACAGACCCCCGCGAACACCGGCGACCCGACAGTCCGGCACATCTCCGGGGAGGCGCCCCTGGACAACGCCGGCAAACTCGTCAGCGCGCTCCCCGAGACGTCGAATCTCATCGTCGACCCCGTCGACGTCCTCGAATCGCAGGAGCCGCCCTCGCGGTTCCGGAGTTTCATGAACGACCTGCAGAACCACCTCGTCAACACCGGCAGTCTCGGCGTCATGCACTGTCTCGACGGTCGGAGCGTCCCGCCGCTTCGCGACAGCACGGAGCACTTCGCCGACGTCATCTTCCAGCTCGAAACGACCACGACCAACGACGAGGTCGAGAACCGCCTGGCGATCCCCAAGTTCCGCGGCGGCCGCGCCCCCAACGACATCATCAAGCTCGACCTCGTCGAACAGGTCAGCATCGACACCAGCCGCGATATCGCCTAACCATCTTTTTTCCGCTCGGGTATCCTCGCTCACTGCGTTCGCTGCGGGTACCACTCGCGCAAAAAAGCTGGGACAAAAAAGGCCGAGCGCTCCTTGCAGTCGCGCTCGGTGAAACCGCGCTTGCTCCGCTCGCGCGGTACGTTCGAACGTATCCGCCCGACCGCCCTCATCGACCGTTTTCACACCGCTCGTACGTTCGCTCGATCAGCTCGGGATTGTAGACGTTCTCCGGCAGGCTGTCGAACCACCGGATGTCGAGTATCTCCTCGTCGTCGACGTTCGGGTCGCGCTCTATCTCGGGGGAATCGGCGACGGCCTCGAAGACGACGAGGTTCCAGCCCGCTGTCTCGCCAGTTTCCTCGTTCACGAACGCGAAGTCGTCGACGGCACGGGGTGCGACCGGCGACACCGCGACGCCGGTTTCTTCGGCGAGTTCGCGTTCGGCCGCTTCCGCGAGCGTCTCGCCGGGCTTGTGGGCGCCACCGGGCAGTATCCAGCCGTCGGCCCACGGCTGGTCTATCAGGAGCACCCGTCCTGCATCGTCGAACGCGAACCCGAGGACTACCCACCCCGACTCGACCGGTTCCGAGTCCGCAACCTGGGCGAATTCCTCGGGCGGGAGCAGTTCGCGACTCTCGGTTTCGAGCAGGTCGTCGTCCCTGTCGCGTGGGTCGGCCGGCCCCATTACCGGACTGGAAGCCCCTCACCGACAAGTCTGTCCCGGACTCGAACTCCGCCAGCTTTATCCTGTCGCTCTGTCGGCAACAGATATGGACGTGACACTGCTGGGGAGTGGCGAAGTCACCGGCGTGCCACCGCTGTTTACCGATCTCGAAGCGGCGGAGGCAAAGCGACGGCGACGCCGGCCGAGTCTCCACGTCGAGACGACCGAGGCGAGTCTCCTGCTGGACGTGAGTCCGGACGTGCGCGAGCAGGTGTGGGAGGTGGGCATCGAGGCGGTCGACGCCGCCTTCCTGACCCACTTTCACTACGACCACGCGGGCGGGATCGACGACCTCGCGCTCGTCGTGCCACATCTCGACATCGACGTCTACGGCACGGAGACTGCGCGGGAACACTTCTGGGACGAACGAACCCATCTCACCGACAGGCTCGAACTCGCCACGTTCGAGCACGGCGAAGGAGTGACCGTGGGCGACCTGACAGTCGTCCCCTTCCCCGTCGAACACGGCCGTCCGGCGTTCGACACGGTGGGATTTGCTGTATCACACGGGGGATCGACGGTCGTCTGGGCACCCGATATCGAACGGTTTCGTCCGGATATGTCCGGCGGTGAGGCCTACAGGAACGCCGACCTGCTCTTCGTCGAGGGATCCCCGCTGGTGCGCGAGGGCCTCTTCGAGGAGATCGACTTCGAAGGCGAGATCGAGACGGCGAACGCTGACCGGACGGTACTGGTCCACGTGAACGAGTATCTCGACGGCCCCACGGAGAATCTGCGGGCGGAAGCCGCCGAACGGGGGTACGAACTCGGGCGCGATTTCGCGTCCTACCGGGTGTAGTTATTCGCCGGCGCCTTCGAGTTCCTCGACGAGTTCGTCGGCGTCGATGTCCTCGTCTTCCAGCGCTTCTTCGATGTCGCCGCCGCCCATGCCGCCCATACCGCCCATCATGCCGCCGAGACCGCCCATGCCCATGCCCTCGCCGAGGGTCTCCTGGACGATGATGCGGTCGACGCCCAACTGGTCGACGAGCTGCTGGGCGATCTGCTGTTTGCCCATCATCCACTGCTGGTTCATCGTCAGCTGGGGTGTCGCTTCGATATACAGCGTCTCCTTCTCGACCTCGACGGTCTCGTACTCGGGCTCGGATTCCTCTTCGTCCTCGTCCTCAGCGTCGACTTCCTCGTCTTCGTCGGGTTCGACGAGTTGTTCTTCCTCTTCGACGTCGGTCTCGAACCACATCTCGAGATCGATGTCGAGCATGGTGTCGAGCAGCGCCTGGGCCTTCTCCTCGCGGTCTTCGACCTCGTCGAGGATCTCGTAGTCGTACTCGACGTCCTCGCCGGCGAGCGGGTGGTTGAAGTCGACGCGTGCGCGGCCACCGATGACCGTCTCGACGTGGCCGTGTTCGCCGTCGATGTCGACGTGTGCACCGGGGTAGCGGTCGTCCTCGGGGATACGGTCGACACTCACGGTGCGGACCTCGTCCTGGTCGAACTCGCCGAAGGCCTCGGCGGCGGCCACAGTGACGGACCCCTCGTCGCCGACTTCCTTGCCGACGATGTCGTCCTCGACGGCGCCGAAGACGTGACCCTCGCCCAGCACGACCGTCCGGGGTGCGAACTCCTGGTCCTCGCCGACGCCCTCTTCCTCGGCTACTTCGGGGTCGGTCGTGTCCACGAGCGTACCGTCCTCGACGGTGCGTGCCGTGTAGGCGATCGTGACGAAGTCGCCGCGCTGGAGTCCCGACTCCTCGTCTTCGGTTTCCTCGGCGTCTGCCTCGGCTTCCGTCTCCTCGACCGCTTCGGTCGATTCGGATTCGGTCTCCTCGACGTCTTCGGCCGCTTCGGCCTCTGTCTCGGCCTCGTCGGCCTCGTCGTTGCTCATATCGATACGGACTGTCGTTGCACTCTTAAGAACAACGTTTCGGGGGCGAGACTGCCGACCGGGTTGTTGTGGTGGTCACTCGGCCGAGTGACTCTTGAACTCGACGGTGTAGCCCGCCGGGTCAGTCACGTACACACAGGGGAGTTCGCCGGCGGCACCCTCGCGGACGGCCTCGGTCTCGATCGTTACTCCGGCGTCGTCGAGTCGTGATTTCACGTCGCTCAGCGGTTCGTCCACGAGCACCGCGAAGTGATTGAAACTCTCGCCCGTCGGTTCGGGCACCGACTCGCGCGGGGAAACGTGGACGATACAGGACTCGCCCAGTCGGACGTAGAAAAAGCCCCGCTCTCCGGACTGGTAGGCGTCGTAGTGCTCCAGGTCGAACCCCATGTGATCGCGATAGAACGCGACGAATTCGTCGAGAGACGCTTCCGGGACTCTGAGATTGACGTGGTCGATCGCTTCCGCGTGCATACCCGCGAGACACCCACTCGTCGGAAACGCGTTTCGGAACCGAGTCGGTCGGTTTTTGTCGCGACGGGCCGCCCTCCGGGTATGTACGAGGTCGAGATCAAGGTCCGGGCGGACCACGACGTCGTCCGGTCGCACCTGCACGGACTCGACGCGGCCCCGGAGGGCACCATCACACAGGTCGACACCTACTACGACGCCCCCCACCGGGATTTCGCCGAGACCGACGAGGCGCTCCGGGTGCGCCGGGAAACGACCGACCGTGACGAGCGGGTGGCGCTGACCTACAAAGGACCGCTCATCGACGAGGACTCCAAATCCCGCGAGGAACACGAGACGGCCGTCGACGACCCCATCGCCGCCGAAGGCATCCTCGACGGGCTGGGTTTCGAGCCGGCCGCCACGGTCGAAAAGGAGCGAGAGCGCTTCACACTGAACGGCTACACTGTTACCCTCGACGACGTCGACGGGCTGGGCGAGTTCGTGGAAGTCGAGATCGAAACACCCGACGACGACATCGCCGACGCCCGCGAAGGGGCGAAAGGCGTCCTCAAATCACTTGGTCTCGACCCCGAGGCTGGTATCCGAACCTCGTATCTCGGATTGCTCCTGGAAGCGGAGGACGAGAGGGGTGACGAGCACACCGTTTGAGATGTCCAAGAGTAATTTCTGGAGGTGGAAAGGTTTCCGCAAGTTATACGAGGGGGCGAGCGGAATGACCGACCAATGACCGAGCGGAACATCCGCGTCCAGCGGGAGGCAGGGCGCGCAGTCGAAGACCAGGAAGTCGAGATCGTCGAGCGGAAAGGACTGGGACACCCCGACTCGATCTGTGACGGTATCGCGGAGGCCGTCTCGGGGGCGCTGGCGCGGGAGTACATCGAGCGCTACGAAAAAGTGCTCCACTACAACACCGACGAGACCCAGCTGGTGGCCGGTGAGGCCGCACCGGCCTTCGGCGGCGGCGAAGTCCTGAAGCCGATCTATCTGCTCGTCGTCGGCCGAGCCACGAAGAAATACGAGGGCGAGACGTTCCCGGCCGAGACCATCGCACTGGAAGCCGCGCGGGAGTACCTCACCGACAACTTCCCGTACCTGGACGTGGGTACCGACGTCATCGTCGACGTGAACCTCGGCGAGGGGAGCGGCGACCTCCAGTCGGTCTTCGGCGAGGAAGGAAGAGTGCCGATGGCCAACGACACGAGCTACGGTGTCGGCCACGCGCCGCTGACCGAGACCGAGCAGATCGTCTACAACGTCGAGCGCCGACTCAACGGCGAGTACGCCGAGGACAACCCCGCCGTTGGACAGGACATCAAAGTGATGGGCAAACGCGAGGGTGACCGGATCGACGTCACGGTCGCAGTCGCGGCAGTCGACCACCACGTCTCCGGACTGGAAGCGTACAAGGACTTCGTCGCCGGCGTCAGAGAGTACGTCCGTGAGGTCGCGACCGACTACACCGACCGCGAGGTGGCAGTCAGCGTCAACACCGCCGACGACTACGAGACCGGGTCGATCTATCTCACCACGACCGGGACCTCCGCGGAACACGGCGACGACGGCTCTGTCGGCCGTGGCAACCGCGCCAACGGCCTCATCACGCCCAACCGGCCGATGAGCATGGAGGCGACGAGCGGGAAAAATCCCGTCAACCACATCGGGAAGATATACAACCTCCTGAGCACCGAGATCGCCGAATCCGTCGTGGCGGACGTCGACGGTATCCGCCAGCTCCAGGTGCGACTGCTCTCGCAGATCGGTCGTCCTATCGACGAACCACACGTCGCCGACGCGAACGTCGTCACGGAGGAGGGCGTCGCCGTCTCCGACGTCGAAGCGGAGATCGAGGCCGCGATCGACCGCGAACTGGCGAGTGTCACGGACGTCACCCGGCAGGTCATCGACGGCGAACTCTCGACGTTCTGAGAGCGGTTACCGCCGTTCTGAGAGCGAGTACCCCCAGCGTCCGGGAGTCCAGAGCACAGTTCCGTCGGCTGGACGGAGAGGCGAAACCGCTTAGGGCCCTGCAGTTCTCGACGCGTCCATGACGCGGGTCTGTCTGGTCGGCGACGGGGACGTCAACCTCCAGTACGAACTCCTCTCGCGCGAGACGGCCCGCGAGGCGCTCTCGACGTACGACATCCACGAACCCTTCGAGAACAGCGTCGGCGTCGAGACGGTGAGTCTGGGCGCGGCGGTTTCCCTGCTGAACGACCTCGACTGGTATCTCGTGCGCTTCGTCGACGAGGCGATGGTCCTCGAACCCAGCGTCAGCGAAGACGAGTGGCTCTCACGGGACCTCGCCCGTGCGGTCCGGGACGACGAACTCGCGCCAGAGGAGACAGGGCGCTTTCTCAAACTGCACGGACTCGAACCCGCCGGAACTAACGTAGAACCCTCAGAGGCAGAGACCGCCCAAGAGGGCGCGACGGAGACGGACAGTGTGGCCGGTCGTAGACTCGTCGAACCGATGTACGTGACCCGGACGGGCGGGGACCTGCCGACCTACGACCTGCGAGACGTCGACGAGACGCTCGTCGAGCGGGTGACCGAAGACGAGTTCGGTGCCTGAAACCGCCCGAGAGACCCACGGCACGCGGGCGTTCTACAGCTCCCGTTCTCTACAATGGGCGAACCTGGCCCGAGGTTTTATGCGATACTGTGACACATATCGGACCTGTGTTGCCGTCCCGAACGTTCGTCCCGTTCGTCACTGCGGTGGTGGTCTTCGCGGGCCTGGTCCCGGTGACGGCGGTGGCCGGAGCGGGGGCCCCGACCGACGGGTTCGGGACGGACACTGCGGCGTTTTCGGAGACGACGCCCGAGGTCGTTCAGACAGTCGAGTACAGGCTGTTACCGAACGCGACGGGGCGCATCGGGATGACCCTGCGTTACGAACCCGGCGAGAGCGTCACGTCACTAGTCACCTACGGTGCGGCCTCCCGGACGCTCGTCGATTCACACGGGTTCGAGGAGCGACGGAACGGCCGCTGGGTCTGGACGAGAGAAACCACGACTCCGTCGCTCACGTTCGAGGTCGCGGTCAACAGGAGCGGCCCGACCTTCCGGGGACTGGGCTGGGTCGCCGCCGGTAACTGGGCCCTCGCCAACCCCCAGACCGCGTTCGCCTACCGTAGCGACAGCAGGCGGTGGCACTACTCCTGGAAGGACAGCACACGGGTGGACCAGCATACTGAACTCGACGGTCCCGGCGCAGTCGGGTCGTCGATGGTGTATCTCGGTCCGCACGAGACGCGACTGGCGAACGTCAGCGGTGGGGAACTCAGAGTCGTCGAACCGGCCGCTGCGAACAGCACGAACGTCGACCGCGCTATCACGTCCGTTCAGCGGGCTTCGGAGCAGTTGTCCGTCGGCGCTCGCGACCGACGAATCACGGTCTTCGTCGGCCCGCCGCCGCTCCGGGAGGGTGGACTCGCCGTCGGCGGACACAACGACAGCCAGGACGTCTGGGTCTCCGACCGCGCACGGGTCGGCCCGCCCGACAACACCTGGGTCCACGAGTACGTCCACACGCGCCAGGCGTTCGAGCTCGGGCCCGGGATGCGCTGGTTCAGGGAGGCGAGCGCGACCTACTACGCTGGTGTCCTCTCGGTCCGTCAGGGTCTGGACGGGCGCGACGGCTACGAGGCGTATCTGACGATGCTTCGTACCAACGGCTCCAGCGAAGTCGTGCTCTCGAACCGGTCGGACTGGCAGAGCGCGTACACTCCCTACTCCCGGGGAACGCGAGCGCTCGCCGCACTCGACGCTCGCATCAGAAACGACACCGACGGGGACCGGACGCTCGAAGACGTCTTCGCCCGGATGAACCGACACAACGGGACCGTCACCTACGACGAGTTCGGCGGGATCGTCGCGAACGTCTCCGGTGGTGAGCACGAGGTGTGGCTCGACAGTCACGTCGACGGGTCAGAGCCCATCGCTCCGCCGACCGACCCCTTCGCCTACACCGCACCCGCCAACGACACTGACGCCGACAGCGACGGTCTCACCACCCGCGGTGAGCGCGCCAACGGGACCCATCCCTTCGACGCGGACACCGACGACGACGCCGTCCGTGACGGCCGGGAGGTCGCGCTCGGCCTCGACCCGACCGACCCGGACACCGACGGTGACGGTCTCCCCGATGGTCTCGAACTCGTGCTCGGTACGGACCCGACGAACGAAACCGACTATTACGGGCCCACCTACTGACGGAACTCCGGATCCGGCAGTCGGGACGTCCCGGCGTCGCGGAACGGCGCATTCAAGACGCCCTCGGCCCGAACGAACTGTATGACGACAGTCGCAGTCCTCGCGGACCCGCCCGACGAGACGGACGCGCTGGCTGAACTCGTCGATAGCGGCGTCCTCGACGCCGAGGCGGCGACGGAACTCTACACGGCGACGCTCCGGGACGCCTGCGTGGCGGTCGAACGGAGCGGCGGCGACCTGCTCGTCAACTTCGGGGTTCCGGACGGCGTCGAACCGGACGACGCGGAAGATGCCGTCTCGTCCGCGCTCGCAACCGCGCTCGACGACCCCGCAAGCGCCCGATACGAGGTGCAGATCGGGTCGACGCGCTCGGCCCGCGTCGGCAACACGGTGACTCACCTCCTGGAGCGTGAGGGCGTCAGAACCGCCGCGGTCGTCGACCCGGCGGTGGCGCTCATGGAACGCCGCCACGTCGACAGCGCGGCGATGAAACTACGCGGTGACGAGGTCGTCCTCGGCCCCACGCCGCGGGGTGAGATCTGGTACGCCGGCTTCGCCGAACCGGTCGATTTCACCGACGCGCTGGCCGCGCCGTCGCTCCGGACGCTCACCGAGTGTGCCCGCGACGAGGGGTTCGGTGTCGACTTCGTCGAGTCCCTGCCACTGGTGAGCGAGCCAGCGGGACTCGCCTCGGCGGTCGTGCTCGCCCGGACTCGCCAGTTGGCGGGGAAACCGGTGCCCGAGCACACGGCCGAAGCTATCGCCCAACTCGACCTGGACGTCGATGCCGGTTCGGACGGACTCCAGGTTCGGGCGGGCGGAGACACCGACAGTTCTTAGACGGGACGCGGACAAGGTGTGTTTGCGGTGGGATAGCGAAGTGGCCTAACGCGCCTGCCTTGAGAGCAGGTGTCCTCACGGACTCTGGGGTTCGAATCCCCATCCCACCGCGTTTGCTCCGAGCGATTACGCGAGGAGCAACGCGTTTCACTGGGATTCGAATCAGGGAAGTGCTCCGCTCTGACCGTGGTTCAAATCCCAGTCCCACCGCTTTCTGTCGCGAACTGTGACCCGCGACTCGCGAGACCGGAACGCCGATATCTGGCAGCCCTGAAACCCGATACTGACAATTTTGAATGTATAAAATAATTCTGTTATGATGGGGTGAGTGTACTGGTTCTGGGAGTCGTGCCAGGGAACGAGATCACCCTCGCTCGAAACAACCCTGGCGACGACCCTGAGCCACCCGGTCCAGCAGGACGGAGTTCGCGTTGACGGGTCGTGTACCATCGCGATTCACACCCTGTGGCGGCCAGAAACACCCCACAGATGGTATCCGCCTTTCTCGTTGTCCGCGACAGAGTCGGAGTCACAGGAGCCTGCCGGAGCGTATCGGAGCTCCCGACTTGCAACGCTGTACCCGGCATGGACCGGAAATGGGGGATCGCCGCTTCTCGTCGGGTTGCGCCTGGAGTGATCGGCGAAACTACCGAATGTCGGGAGACTGCTCGAACGATGCTCGATTCAGGCCATCTTTTTCCCGCTCGGGTATCCTCGGTCGCTTCGCTCCCTGCGGGTACCACTCGCGGCAAAAACATGGGTGAAAAAGGCCGACTCCGCCGTCTTCGACGGCTCCGTCGGTGAAACGCCTCGCTTCGTCCTCGTGAGCGAAGCGAACGAGGGCTCGGAAGAGCGTGCTCTTCCGGCGCTCGGCGTACGTTCGGCAGAGCCAGTGTTAAACTTACACCCCCTCTGTAACATCCAGACCTGTTGCAGTCAACTCAAGTCGCGATCACGACGAACTACCGACAGCGGAAGCGATCGCTTTTGTCCTTATCGTTACTGCGATGTCACTGTGCGCATCGACGGACCGACCGTGCAAGAGACTAGTTAAATTGAACTGACTATTTCGGGTAAAGAAAAGGAAGTTTACATTACTTTAGGGTGGGAACACTCACGGTGTCCAGGATGGACGCAGAACTGGTCACGTCGGCCGGGCACGCGATTCGACGAGTCGGTCGATGTCGTCGTCGAGGTCGGCGTAGAGTTCGGCGGCACGGGCGCGCTGGTCGTCCGTCAGGGGGCGGATCGGTTCGCGGACGTTCCCGCCGTACAGTCCCGCGAGTTCGAGCCCTCGTTTGACGGCCGCCACGCTGGACGCGCCGGGGAGGGTGTTCTCCTGACCCGTCTCCTCCCGGAAGCGCTGGTAGGGGAGACAGGCATTGCGCAGCTCCCGCGCGCGTTCCCAGTCGCCGGCTTCGAGCCCGTCGAACAGCGCGAGACCGAGTTCCGGGCGGAAGTTACTGACACCCGCGGAGAACCCCTCGACGCCCTCGGCCCAGTAGGCGACGGCGTACGGCTCTGCGAGGCCGTCGACCCAGACCACGTCGTCGGCGCCGCGGGCGACGGCCGAACCGAGTTTGACCGGGTCTTCGAGGGCGTACTTGACCCCGACGACGCCGTCGACCCGGGTGAGGTCGGCGAGGTACTCGACGGACGGGTCGAACTCCCGGACGTACGGCACCAGCGGGCGGTCCGTGGCGTCGTCGAGTTCCCGATAGTACTGGAGGAGACCGCGCTCGTGGAGATACGTGTGGTCCGGCGGCATGACCATCATCGCGTCGACTCCGTGGTCCTCGTAGGCACGCATCAGTTCCGCCGCCTCGGCTGTGCTACCACCGACACCACCCAGGATACAGGCGTCGTCCGGGAGCGCCCCTACACTCGTTTTCACGTGGGCGACCCGTTCGTCACGAGAGAGAGAGTGGTACTCGCTGATGTTCGCAGCGGCCATGAACGTGCGTATCCCCTCGTCGTAGAGTGTCCGGGCGTTCTCCCCGAGTTTCCCGTACTCGATATCGAGAGAGTCGTCGAACGGTGTCAGGAGACCGACGGTGACGCCTCTGAGCCGGTCCCTGACACTGTCTGTCGACAGTTGCATATTTCCGACACCAGCATGACTAAATATAAATCTATCGTCTACGTCTGTGCTTGAACGCCCTGCAAACCGGGAGTCGCGTTCGCCCCTGGCTTCCGGGCGGGCCGCGGTTTCGATTCGAACTACCCGATCGGTCTCTCGGCAGGGACAGACGGAGTGGTTCCGGTATTATCGAACACATTTATTATAGTCCGGGACAGACCGGTGACCATGGCATCGGAAATGGACGCGGCACCCGAGGTCCCTGTCAAAGCGACCAGGGTGAGTTTTCAGGTGGTCGAGGCACTGCAGGAACTCGACGGTGCGGGGGTCACGGAGCTCTCGGACCACCTGGGGATCCCACCGAGTACGGTTCACGACCACCTCCGGACGCTGAAAGACCTCGAGCTCATCGTCAAGGAGGACGGGTCGTACCACACCGGTATGCGGTTTCTGGAGTTCGGCGGCTACGCTCGCCAGCGCAAGAAAGTGTTCGAAGTGGCCAAACCCGAGTTACAGAAGCTATCCGAACAGACCGGCGAGCACGCCAATCTCATGATCGAGGAACACGGGCTCGGTGTCTTCCTCTACAAGACCGAAGGGGAGAACGCGGTCAAACTGGACACGTACAACGGCTACCGGGTTCACCTCCAGACGACTGCACTCGGGAAGGCGATCATGGCTCACATGCCCCGCGAGGAGGTCGTCGACATTCTCGACCGACACGGCATGCCGGCGATCACGGACCGCACGATCACCGACAGGGAGCGACTCTTCGACGAGTTCGAGGAGATACGCGAGCGCGGGTACGCCAAAGACGTCGAGGAACGCGTCGAGGGGATGCGCTGTGTGGCCGCTCCGATCCTCGCCGACAACGAGGTCCTTGGGGCGATCAGCGTCTCCGGGCCGAAAAACCGGGTGGAAGGCAAACGCTTCGAGGAGGAGATCCCCAGTACGGTCCTCTCGACGTCGAACGTCATCGAGGTCAACATGACCTACGCCTGACCGACCAGGGACCGCCTCGCGGCCAGCCCGTGGCCAGGTCGCTCCTGGATCGACTGGTGGACGACGGAACTCGAAGGGAGTCGACTGTTCCCGTACCCTTCCGGTGTCGATCAGGTTCCGGTAATGCCGAAAACCACCGACCCTCTGAGCGAGACCGTTCGTCTCCAAATAATAACAGTACTAGAATTGTAATCTCGTATCCGACGCGATAGACCGGCACGCCCGCTCGACACGACCTGATATTACATTACTACTATTGTAATTGGTGTCGGTTTCTCCCATTCGATGTCGGGCAACTACCTGCCACTTCCCTGCGGGAGTACCCTCGTGAACGATCCGTCTGATGAACGCCGATCCAGAATGCGTTCGGTATTACCGGAAATAATGTGGCACGAAATCGCACGGAGTGGCTGGCGGAAACCCGTCCGTTCGCCACTGTGTGCGCCCTGAATCGGCGCGGGTCGTGAGGTGTCTGGCCAATCGGCTCCGGCATTACCGAAAAATTGTTCCGGGGACGGACGACCGTCGCTCGCGAGTCCGTCGTGGAGGATTCCCTGTTCAGGTCAGTCTTCGACTCGAGGCAGACGTCTCGTCGTGGCAGTGAACCGTCCGTATGCACGTCCCTGGGGTCCCAGTAGGAACGGATACCGGAAGCGTCGCAGCTACGGACGGCCCGCAGGGGGTCGGATCAACCCTCCGCGAAGGTGAAGACGGGTTTGACGACTTCGGAGTTGAGAAACGCCTCGAAGGCAGCGGTGGGGTCGGAAGTAGAGAAGGAGTCGTCGACGACGGCGTCGGCGTCGACCTCGCCGTTTTCCATGAGCCGGAGTGCCTGTTCGAAGTTCGTCCAGTCCGAACCGTACGAGGTGAGAACGTCGATTTCGCCGCGGACGACCGGTGTCATCAGTAACTCACTGGGGTCACGGGGGATACCGACTACTACCACTTCACCACCCTTCCGGACAACGTCGACGCCGGTGGTCACGCCCGTGTGGTGGCCGCTCGCGTCGAACACCGCGTCGAACCCGATGTCGCCCGTGCGCTCCTCGGCGGCGTCTTCGAGTGAGTTGTTCTCCACGTCGATCGCGTCGATCCCGAGGTTACGGACCGTCGGCAACCGGGAGTGGGTGTCCTGCCCGAGCCCGGAGACGAGGACGTTGGCGCCGAGGGTGTCGGCGACGGCGGCGGTGAAGACGCCGATCGGTCCAGGGCCCTCGACGAGCACCTCGTCGCCGGGATCGATCGACGAGCGCGTCAACACCGCGCGTGTGGCGATGCTCAGTGGCTCCGTGATCGCCGCGTCGTGGAGGGCCACTCCATCAGGGATTGCGTGGAGGTGTTCGGGTGCGACGACGGTGTACTCGGCGTAGGCGCCGTCGCGGTGCATGCCGGTGATCGAGAAGTTCTGGCAGATGTTCTCCTCGCCGTTGCGACACTGGAAACACTCCCCGCAGTGGTGGATCGGTTCTTCGACCACCCGGTCGCCGACCTCGAAACTCGTTACCGCCTCGCCGACGGCTGCCACGGTCCCGGAGTACTCGTGTCCCATGATCCGGGGCATGGCGATCCAGTCGTATCCGCCCTCGTACTCGTAGGCGTGGGCGTCACTCCCACAGATACCTGCCGTGTGTACCCGGACGAGCACCTCGTCCGGTCCGGGCAACGGTCGTTCACCGTCCTGAACTTCGACTGACGCGGGACCTGTCTGAACTATCTGTTTCATACGCTAAGGGCTCCTTCGTGATCTGCGCTACTGCTTACTGCCCCTGCCCCGAACATAAAAATTCCGGCCACCGACGCCCCGCGACGGAGTGGACCCGTACGAAGAGAGTCGACCGGAGTACGGCTCGAATTACAGGATGCCGGCCTGTCCGAGCCCGGTCACGAGGAGATACAGCGCGAACAGCCCCGCCGGAACCGCGGCCGCGCGGCGGGCGGTGTCGATATCGAGGTCCTTCGACTCGGCGACGGCGACCGACAGCAAGTGGCCGCTCCAGACGACGAAGAGTATCCCGCCCAGGAGGACGACGGCGTACAGCGGGTCGGTCAGGCCCGCGTAGACGTCCTCACCGCCGGCGGCCGTCCCGGTGTAGATGGAGGCGGCCTGTTCGGCGGCACTGAGCCCTTCCGGCTCGGCCGGGATGTCGACGCCGAAGAAGAGAAACGCGACGACCAGAGAGCGCAGGACGTTCCAGATCCCGATGGGGACCATCGCCCACGCGGCGCCCCGCATCAGGCGACTGATCGGGCCACGTCCGCCGCTGGCGCTCGCGACGAAGTGTGCGACCACCGAGTAGAGGACCCACACGACGACGATCAACACGACCGGTCGGAGGACCCGCCCGAGCAACTGGACCTGGAACATCGAGTTGTCGGTTTCGACGGCGTTGAGCGCCTCTATCATCACGTATCCGAACCCGGCGCCACCGACCAGCCCACACAGCAAGACGACGATCGTCTCGCGCGTGAGCCCGCGTTTCGGCGTCCGCTGCCGGATTACTCCGTCTGGCATGGTCGCGATTCGACGAATCATACGTGTACGTGACTGGCGGTGCTCTTCAATGTTGGTGGTACGGCGCTGACCGCGGCGAACTGATAGCCGACAGTCTGAATACCGTGTCTCGTGTACGTGTAGACGATGGGGTTGCTCGACCTGATCGACGCACTCGCGCCGGGATTCGGTTCCGGTACCGGCCCGGAGATCGACGAGGAACGTGCCGCACGACTGGCCGACGAGGCCGCCGATCCTGCGGTCACCGCGGAGGTACTGACGGCTGCAGGGGAGCGTACCCAGCATCCGATCGTCGCGTACGTCGAGGACGACGAGCGCGTGGAGTATCTGTTCCGGGGCGGGACGCTCGTCGTCGACGACGGCGATTCGACGGTCCGCGAGACGCCGACCTCCGAACTCGCTGTCGTCGTCACCGACTCCCGGTTCCTGTTCGTCGTCGGCGGGCGCCTCTCGGACTCGCTGTTCGAAGTCCCCTTCGAGGACGTCGTGATGGCCTACGTCGACGACGAGGACGAACGGACCTATCTGGTAGTCGACGCAGACCGCGAGGGTGACGAACTCACCTTCTTCGCCGACCTGACGATGGACCACCGTCCCGACGCGCTCCGGTCGGCTGTCGACCGCGTCGAAAACGGTCCCGGATGACCCGGATCGGCACCGAATCCTTCCCTATTTTTGATGTCGTCCAAAAATTTTAAATAATGGCATTCCGTTTGTGCGACCGGCTTATGACAAGCGGTAACGAGAATCCACGGTCGGACGAGGACATTGACCAGTACAGGCGGAGATTATTGAGTGCGCTGGGGGCAGCCGGCGCGACCGGCCTCGCCGGCTGTGGCGGCGGAGACGGGACAGCCACTCCGGGTGACGGTGGTTCCGACGGCGGCGACGGTGGCTCCGACGGCGGTGACGGTGGCTCTGACGGCAGTGACGGTGGCTCCGACGGCGGCGACGGTGGATCCGACGGCGGCGACGGTGAGAGCACCGAGACCGAGGGCGACGTCGAGCAGTTCCCGGACCGCAGGTACGTCACCTTCGAGACCGAACTCGAGAGTGACCGGCTGCGATTCAACAAGTACTACCACCGGACCCAGATGCCGCGGTTCGCCTACCCGTTCATGTACGCCAAGAAGGCGATCATGGACCAGGAGACGGCCGATCGGATCCCCCACGTCGTCACGGACTGGGAGATCGTCGACGACACGGAGATCACGTTCCAGTTCCGCGACGACACGGCGTGGGCCGTCGGGAACCCGGACGACCCCAACGACATCAACGGGACGCCGGTCAAGCCGTCTGACTGGGGGTACTCCCTCCGGATCGCGCGCTGGAACGGGCTCTCTCCCGACGAGATCCGGGAGGAAAACCCCAACGGGGAACCGCTCAGCGCCTTCAACGCTATCACCAGCGTCGAGTTCGACGACGAGGCCGGCACGCTGACGGCGTACAGCGAACCCGGCTGGTTCGACCTCTTCTCCGAGAGTGCCCAGCTGAGCGCGTTCAACCTCTCGCACCCGAACAACCAGTCCATCGGCGAGTCCCTGTCCACGATGGCACAGGACATGAAGCCGATCCACGACCAGGTCCAGGAACTCGAGTGGAGCCAGCCCGAGGGGACGCCCGATACCTCGAACCCTTCGACACGGACCGAACTCATCCAGGCCGAGACCGACAGGCTCCGCCAGCGGGGTGAAGATGAGATCCAGGACCCGCAGAACATCCCGTGTTCCGGACCGTTCGTGCTCGTGGACGTGCGCGAAGACCAGGTCATCCTCGAGAAGAACCCCGAGTACTGGCTGTCGGACCAGGTCAACTGGGGCACGGTGCAGGTCAACATCATCCCGAACTCGCAGGCCCAGACGCAGGCGCTGACGAACGGCGTCCTCGACGGGGTCAACGGTCGCGTACTGCGGCCCAACCCCAGCACCATCGACAACCTGCCCGAGAAGTACCGCCGGGTGAACCACACCGGCGGCCGTCAGTACGGGCTGACGATGAACGCCCAGTCCAACGAGTACCTCGGGGACCCGCGTGTCCGGCAGGCGTTCAACTTCGCGATCAACAAGCCGCAGATCGCCGAGATCCGCAACCGCTACGCCAACGAGAAGGTCCCCTACCCCGCGGGACTGCTCAACCCGACCCAGCGCGGCTACGTCGCCGACGCGGGGCTGGTCGACTCGTTCATCCGCTACGACCAGGACATGGACCGTGGGTCTGCGCTCATGGAGGAAGCCGGGTTCAGCCAGGAGAACGGGACCTGGATCACTCCAGACGGTGACCCCTTCGAGCTGACGCTCCTGACCGGCGGTGAATCCGTCCAGGTCGAGTCGACGGTCATCGCGATGCTCAACGAGTTCGGCGTCAACCTCAGCCTCCAGCGGGTCGACTCGACTGTCGCCGACCAGCGGATGGGTGACGGCGACTTCGACCTCGCGATGTACAGCTGGTTCGGCACTCACGAGGGCATGTGGTTCCGGATGGTCCAGCAGAGTGACCGGCGCCACCGCTTCGGGAGTCCCTGGAGCGACGAGTTCGTCCAGGAGTTCGCCGACAGCTACGACAACGTCGAGAACGTCGAGTACGACTGGACGATGAACCTCGAGGGTGCGACGCCCGAACAGCAAAAGGAGTTCACGATCGAGGCGCCGCCGGTCGGCGAACCCGACGGCGAGCTCCAGGAGTACCCGGTCTGGTTCTACGACACCCAGCTCGGGCAGAACCTCGACGAGGAGACCCGCGCCGAGTACCAGCAGGCACTCTGCTGGGTCTTCAACTACTACCTGCCGATCGCGCCGTTCGTGCAGAGTTTCGAGATGGCCTTCCACGGCACCAACAACTGGTCCGTGCCCGAGGACAGGTCGGAGTGGCAGATGAACCTGCCCGTCTTCCAGCTGGTCCAGCAAGGCAAGATCCAGGCCACGTCGGGTAACTGAGGACCCGTCACACGGTCAGGCTCGCTCACACACAGAGAACGTCCCACTGTCACTTTCCGTCCCTGGCCGGCCCCGAGGCCGGCCCGCTTCTCGTTCGACTCGCCCGACACTCCACTCGCGAGCGCCCTGCTCGTCCCGCTCGCCGAATCCTGGCGGCAGGTACCAGACACGCCGCTCGCGCTCTGTCGGGACCTGGCGTACTCGGCGCCGCACTCGCTCGGTTTACTCGAGAGTACTGTTCTGACGGGGCGGTTACCGGAGGGGGTCGACCGGGACCAGCGTCACCCGGGGGCTGTCGTCGACGGTCGCCGTATACAGGAGCCAGCGGTCTCCACAGACGAACTGCGGTCGGGGCGTCCACGCGGTGCTCGCCGGGATGGGTTCCGAGATCACTCGCTCGCAGTCCTCGTGCCTGTCGTAGACTGTGACCCGGAGCACCTCGCCGTCTCGGTGGGAATCGCCGTCTCGGAGGGACTCGTCGTCGAGCGACCCGTCTCTGACCGTCGCCACCAGCAGGTCGCCGTCCAGGGTCGCGTCCGCCTCACACGCCGCCGTCGCCCAGACGCGCTCCCGGCGTGCCGATTCGAGGTGCAGGAACCCCACACCCCGCCACGGTTCGGCGTACCAGAGTCCCGTCCCGCCGTCGTTCCACCGGAGGTCGGCGTGGTGGTCCGGGAGCAACCGTTCGAGCGGCCGCGCACCCAGTCCCTCCCGGGCGAGCCACGCCTCCCCGCCGACACCGTCGGTCGCGTCCCGGGCCAGCAGTGCCAGCGAGGCGTCCGAGGGACTGAACCGGAGCGTGTCGTACTGGCGGTCGCGGCTGTGCCAGACGGTCGTTCGCTCCTCGTCGACAGAGAGAGTGACGAGACGTGAGCCCTCGTCGGTGGCGAAGACCGCCCCGAACTGTTCGCCGTCTGCCGAGCGAGTCAGCCCTCCCACGGGTTCGCCCTGGACCGTCCCGGCGTCGAAGTGAGCGGTCGACTCCCCCCTCGTCGGGTCGCTCGTGTCGTAGCTGGTGACGGTGTGACCGTCCAGTACGTGAGCGAACGCGGATTCGACGTCGACCCAGGGGGTCGGACCGCCCGGCATCGCCGCCGTCACGGACCGGCAAGCACCCGTCTCCACGTCGAGGACGCTCAGCGTCGGTGTCTCCGCTCCGGCGTAGAGCCAGACCGACCCGTCGGCACCGACCGGGGCCACCCGCCGGGGGCCGACACTCCGGAGTGGCTCGACGAGACGATACCGGTCGACGTACTCGCGGGGGACGTGCCGGAAGCTCCCCCACTCCGCGAGGCGACCGTCCGTCATCGTTCACCCATTTCGGGCGTGCGAGCGCGTGTCATTGCCGGATGGAGCGGTCGAGTGCGTATAAATCGCCCGTGACGCTCACCCTCCCGGTGGCCCGGCCCATCTATCGGGAAAAATTTAAACACGCGACCGTTATCTCACTGTAGTATGGGACGCGTTATCGAAAGAACAGTCGTCGGATCGGACGGTGCCGGCGTTCGACCCGACACGCTCGACGGGGTCGGCGGTTCGGTATGAGCCAGAGCCAGAGTGTCGGTCGCGACGTCGCGATGCCCCTGGTCGTCGCAGTCCTCTGTATCGCGGGGATCGGGATGATCGCGGCGACCGTCGACTCCCCACAGACCATCGGCGGGGAGGGCGGCGGCCCGGTCGTCGGGCAGGTCGACGATGCACCGAACAGCCAGGACGAACCCGGCGAACCCGGCGAGTTCACGGGCGGTGAAACCGGTTCGGCCCAGGAACGAAACGTCATCGAGATCTCCGCGTGTATCGAGTTCCTCGCTTCGACCCTGGGGACGCTCCTGGTCGCCGGTGGGTTCCTGGCCCTGGTCGGACTCGTCTACTACCGGTTCAACTTCTCGGCGGCGCTGTTGACCAGCTGGACGCTCCTCCCACCCGTCGCGTTGCTGTACTTCCTCGGGACGAACTGCGCGAGCTCGGGCGGCGGGTTGGGGGCCAGTGGCGGGGGGAACCCCATCCCCGGCAACACCGCGCCGGTCACGCCGCTGACCAGTGTCCCCCCGTGGGCGATCGGACTCCTGATCGGGGGCGTCCTCGTCGGCGCAGTGGGGCTGCTCTACCGCACGATGGGTGAAGAAGACGTGGTCGTCGTCGACGAGGAGGCGGGAGACGACGGACCCGACCTGGACCAGTTCGCCGCGGCAGCGGGCCGTGCGGCCGACCACATCGAGGAACACAACGCCGACGTCGACAACGCGGTGTACCGTGCGTGGGTCGAGATGACCGAGTTGCTCGACGTGGAGGAACCGCAGATGTACACGCCCGGCGAGTTCGCGGAGGCGGCCGTCTCGCTCGGGGTGGCCGAGGAGGACGTCAACGAACTCACGCGGCTGTTCAACGAGGTCCGCTACGGCGGCCGGGAAGCGAGCACCCGCGAGGACCAGGCGCTCGACATCCTCCGGAACATCGAGTCCGAGTACAGCGCCGACGACCAGACCGGCGGCGACCAGGCCGGCGGCGACCGAACAGAGGACACCGAGAACGATGAAAGCTAGTACTGCGACGGCACAGGGTGCGAGAATCGAAGCCGACACCGGCACTGGCGTCGACACCGGCACTGTGGCCGGGACAGACACCGGTCGATCGAGTCCGGGGTGGTGGGGATGGACATAGACGAGACCATCCGGACCGGGCTAGCCGTCGTCGGCGTCGTCGTGTTCCTGCTGGGCGCAGCGACGTACGTGGTCGTCGAGCCGTTCGTGGGCTTTCTGCCCTCGACGTTCGCGATCGCCGTTCTCGCGGGTATCGTCGCGTTCCTGCTGGGGCTGTGGGCGGTCCGGTCGGCGTACCAGGGCGGCGTGACCCAGACGCCGGTCCCGGACGTGGAGCTCCCGCGGTCGTTCCCGGCGCCGGGGACGGACCTGGACCGGACGATCTACCGACTCACCCACCTGCGGCAGGGGACCTCCGAGTACCGCGACCAGATCCAGGAACGGCTGGCCGAGGCCGCGGTGGCCGCCATCCGCCAGCGGGAGAACTGTACCCGTGCGCAGGCGGTCCACCAACTCGAAGAAGGGGAGTGGACCGACAACTACCACGCAGCGGCCTTCTTCGCGGGCGGTTCGCCGCCGAGCCAGTCACGACTGGACAAGTGGTTCGGCGAGGAGAAGACGCCCTACGAACAGTGGGTGGACATCACCGTCGACGCCATCGCCGAATACGCCGGCCTCGAAGGCGGGACGGAACCGGAGGAGACGACCACGGGTGACGACGGTGGCCTGCTCGCGGGACTGTTCGGCGGTGACGGTGACGGCGACGAGGGGCCACGCGCACAGGCTGGCTACCGCGACGAGTACGTCGACGAGGACGCCACGCGCGTCACCGACTCGATCGTCTACAACGAACTCGTCGAGACGGGCCAGTGGCGCGGTGTCACGGCCTTCGCACTCGTCGCCGTCGGAGTCGGCGTTATCACCGCGACGCCAGCGATCGTACTCGTCGCCGTGCTGGGTGTCGCGTTCTCGGCGTATGCCCGGGCGGCGACACCGCCACAGCTGGCGGCGCTGGAGGTCGACCGGACGTTCGACGAATCGAACGTGACGCCCGGCGAGGTGGTCGAGGTCACCGTCACCGTCGAGAACACGGGCGGGAGCTTCATGCCCGACCTCCGACTGGTCGACCGCGTGCCCGGGAACATGCGCGTGGTCAGCGGCACGCCCCGACTGGCGACCGTTCTCGGCTCCGGTGACACGGCGACGTTCACCTACGAGGTCGTCGCCGAGCGGGGCACCCACGAGTGGCCGCTGCTGGCGATCGGCCGGGACTTCTCGGGTGCCGTCGAGCGCGAGGCGGTCGTCGACGTCGAGGGCGAGATCACGTGCGTCCCCTCGCTCCGGACGACCGCCGAGATGCCGGTGCGCCAGCAGACGTCGCTCTACTCCGGCCAGGAGGACACCTCGATGGGCGGCTCCGGACTGGAGTTTTTCTCCGTCCGGGAGTACCGAGAGAGTGACCCGATGAACCGCATCGACTGGAAGCGCCAGGCCCGGACGGGGGAGCTGGCGACCATCGACTTCCGCCTGGAGCGGGCGGCTTCGCTCGTCTTCCTGTTCGACGCGCGTGACGCCTCCTACGTCGCACCGGCCCCGGGCGAGCACAACGCCGTCGACCGGAGCGTCGAGGCGGCCGTCGAAGCGTTCGGCGCGCTCGCCGACCAGGGGAACATGATCGGGCTGGCGGCTTTCGACACGGTGCCGTGCTGGCTGGCGCCCAGCGCCGGCGACGCACACCTCGAACGGGCCCGCCAGTTGTTCGCGACACACCCGGCGATGTCCTCGACGCCGCCCGACGAGTCCGAGGCATCGGGTCACTACGTCGACCCCATGACCCACGTCAGGAGTCAGCTCTCGCCCGAATCACAGCTCGTGCTGTTCTCGCCGCTGACCGACGACTACACGGTCGGTGTCGCACGGCGACTCGACTCGTCGGGCCACCGGGTAACGGTCATCAGCCCGGACCCGACGGCCGACCGGACGGTGGGCCAGCGCCTGGCCCGTATCGAGCGGAACATGCGGGTCGCGACGCTCCGCGAGCGGGACATCCGCGTCGTCGACTGGGAGTACGGAGACATGCTCGGACTTGCACTCGACGAAGCTCGACAGAGGTGGGCGGTATGAGTACCGAAACCGACGAGGTCACGACCGTCACGGTCGACCACTCGCCGACGCGGTTCAGTTCCATCGCGGCGGTCGTCGCTGCAGTGGTCGCGGGGTTGACGAGCGCACCCTTCGCGCTGTACGCGATACCGCTCGGTCTGGGCGGGATCGCCGTCCTCGCCTCGGGCCTGTTCATGGGGTCGAACCGCCTCCGCGTGACGATGGGCGCGGCCGGGCTCTTCCTCTCGGTGCTGATCGCCGGCCTGTTCGGCACCGGACCGGAGATACTGCTCGTCAGCGCTGCCGCGACGGTCCTGGCCTGGAACTTCGGCCAGAACGCGATCAGCCTCGGCGAACAGATCGGTGCCAGCTCGCGCACGAGGCGCAACGAGATCATCCACGCCTCGGCAGCGACCATCGTCGCCATGGTCGGGGCCGGTGTCGGCTACGGCGTCTACGTGATCGGCAGCGGCGGGCGCCCGGTGGCCGCGGTCGGGATGCTCGCGCTGGCGCTCGTGTTCATGATCTGGGCGATCCGGGCCTGACCGGCGGTTCCTGTCTCCGGAGCGGTCTCTGTCACCGGATTCGAGTGTTCCTGTAGCCCTGGTGGGTTGATTCCTGCAACCAGATCGGACAGCGCTGTGGCCGTGAAGTCCTGAAAACCGACAGGCATAAGTCATACCGACTGGATTAGCTTGGTATGAGTGCGTCTTCGGTAGAATTCACCATTCAGGAGGCCAGCGAACGGTGCGACGCGATCATCGAAGAGATCCAGTCCGCAGTCATCGCGGACCGGGACTTCCTCGAAGAGGTCATGCTCGCACTCCTCGCCGGGGGCCACGTGTTGCTAGAGGACGTCCCCGGGACGGGGAAGACGCTGACGGCGATGAGTTTCTCCAACGCGTTCGGGCTGGACTTCTCGCGTATCCAGTTCACCCCGGACCTCCTGCCCAACGACGTCTCCGGGACGAACATCTACAACGAGCGCGACAACAAGTTCGAGTTCCAGCCAGGGCCGATCTTCGGTAACATCGTCCTGGCCGACGAGATCAACCGCGCGCCGCCCAAGACCCAGGCGTCCCTCCTGGAGGCGATGCAGGAGAAACAGGTCACGATCGAGGGCGAGACACGCCAGCTGCCCGAACCCTTCTTCGTCATCGCGACCCAGAACCCCGTCGAACAGGAGGGGACCTTCCCGCTGCCCGAAGCACAGGTCGACCGTTTCTTCGTCAAGACCTCGCTGGGCTATCCCGACGACGAGGGGGAACTCGAGATCCTGCGACGCCGCGCCGGCCGGACCCAGTCGACTCCCCAGTCCGGGCAGGTCATGGACAGCGCCGAGGAAGTGATGGCCCTGCAGGACGTCGTCGAGACGGTCAAGACCGAGGAGGACCTGCTCGTCTACCTCAAGGAGATCTGCCGGATGACACGCGAGGACCACCGCGTCCGGACGGGGGTCTCACCGCGTGGGACCCAGCGCCTGCTGGAGTGTACCCGTGCCCGTGCAGTCATCGAGGGACGCGACTACGCCACGCCCGACGACGTGAAGAAGATCGCAAAGCCCGTCCTCGCACACCGACTCGTGCTCACCCCCGAAGCCGAGGTCAACGACGTCGACAAGGACGACCTCATCCAGGATGTCCTCGACGAGGTCCCGGTCCCGACCGTCCGGTAACGACTGTTTTTCGCTGTATTCGTCTCTCGTCGCGCTCAGCGAGTGTACAAATTTAAGTTCGGGACAGCAGTGCACACGTATATGAGTGCTGACGGCAACAAGATCATCTGTCGACGCTGTGACGAGACGTTCCCGAGAGACGCCGAAAGCTGTCCCAACTGCGGGAAAGAGGTCCGGAGCGACACGCCCTACATCGTCGGGGTGGTCATCGGACTGTTGCTGGTTCTCTCGGCGGTCCTGGCGAGGGGAGAACTGATCGCCTTCGGCGTCCTGGGTGCGATCGTCACCGGCAGTTGCGCCTACATGATCTACACCAAACGGGCACGTATCGTCGAGGAAGGCGAATCGTTCTGAGCACCGGTCGTACCTCGCGTTTCCGGGGCTGAGGCCCGTTACCAAACATTTTTATACTGGTCGTGAGTGCACCTTGTAGAAATGGGATACCTGCGGAATCGGATACTGCAGGCAGTCATCACACTGTTCAGCATCGTCACACTGGGGTTCGTGTTCATTCGCATGATGCCGGGGAATCCGGCAACCTATCTCCGCGCGGAGATCCAGCAGAACCCGGGCGCGTACGGATTACCGCCGAACCCGACCCTGGAACAGATAAACGAGGTCATGGAGACCCAGATGAACTACGACCCGGGGCCGATCTGGGCGAAGTTCATCACCTACATGCAGGGGGCGGTCCAGGGGAACTTCGGGAAGTCGTTGATCGTCGACCCCGGGGCCTCGAACGTCCAGCTCATCCTGGAGGCCGCGCCCTGGACGATCTTCATCTCGTCGGCCGGGCTGGTTTACGGGCTGGTCGCGGGGATCGTCCTCGGGTCGTTGATGGCCTACTACGAGGGGACGAAGATGGACGTCGGGCTGACGCTCTCGATGCTGGCCGCCAGTTCGGTGCCCTACTACATCGTGGCCATCCTCCTGCTCTTCCTGTTTTCCTACAACCTGGAGGTGTTCCCGACGGGCGGACGGTTCAACACCGACACGACGCCAGGGTTCAACTACCCGTTCATCGCGGGGGTGTTCAACCACGCGGCCCTGCCGATACTGTCGGGGATAACGGTCGGGTTCGGGGGGAACGCCCTCGGCCTCCGGGCCAACTCGATCCGTCTGCTCGGGTCGGGCCACATCCGCAACGCCGAGCTCCGTGGGCTGTCGACGTATACCATCTCGACGCGCTATCTCGCCCGCAACGCGATCCTCCCGATGTACACCGGCATCGTCCTGGGGCTGGCCGGACTCATCGGCGGGTCGATCATCCTCGAGGAGATCTTCGTCTACCGGGGGATGGGCAAGCTGATGTTCGACGCGACGGTCCAGCGGGACTTCCCGCTGATGACGACGTCGTTGATATTCACGACGTTCATCTTCGTCGCGGGGACGCTGATAGCCGACTTCACGTACTCACTGATCGATCCGCGGGCCGAACAGTCGAGCATGGGGTGACCACGTATGGGAACTGAAGAACCTCCGGCGGAAGGCGACGACGGGTCACCGTTCAGGTCACAGTCCGAGTACGACGCGAGCGCGATGGACGTCTACGAGGTCGTCTTTAGCCGCTGGGTCGTCGCCCCCCTGCGCGTGCTCTGGAGCGACTACCGCGGCCGGTTCGGACTGCTCCTGGTGCTGTTTTACGTCCTCGTGGGCACCGTCGGGGTCGTCGTCATCCCGGAGCCGGCGGTCGACCCGATAAACCGGCTCCTGAGTCCGCTCGAACAGCCGAACCTCCGGTACCTGCTCGGCAGTGACGGCGTCGGGCGCGGCCTCCTGCCGCTGATGGCCCACGCGACGCCGAAGATGCTGAAGATGATGCTCGCGGGGGCCCTCTTCGGGAACTCCCTGGGGGTCGTCGTCGGCCTGGTCGCGGGCTACACCGGCGGGAACACCGACAAGATCCTGATGACGATCACCGACGTGGTGGCGTCGATCCCGGGACTGCCGCTCCTGTTGATCCTCGCGGCGATCATCGAGCCGCGCAACCCGTACCTGATCGGGGTCATCCTGACCGTGCAGGCCTGGGCCGGTCTGGCCCGCGGGATCCGCTCGCAGGTCCTCCCGCTCCGGAACGTCGAGTACGTCGAGGCCTCCCGGACGATGGGGCAGTCGACCTCGACCGTGCTGATAAAACAGGTGCTCCCGGACCTGCTGCCGCTGGTGACGCTGCGGTTCATGTCGACCGCCCGGTCGGTCATCTTCGCGTCGGTCGGCCTGTACTTCCTGGGCCTGCTGCCGTATACCAGCGCCAACTGGGGCGTCGTCCTCAACTCCGCCTACGAGAACTCGAACATTCTGGCGTCGTTCGAGAACGCCCACTGGCTGCTCGTGCCGGCGCTGACCATCGCGTTGCTGACCTTCGGGCTGACCCTGCTCGCACAGGCGTTCGACCAGGTCTTCAACCCGCGCGTCCGGGCCCGTCACGAGGCGCGCAAGCGGGCCGACGTGGAAGAAGACCTCGAGGAAGACGTCGACGACAGCGGCGTCTCGCAGATGGGATTTCAACAGTGATCACACATGTCTGAATCAGAATTCGCGACGGACCGACCGCAGGAAGACCGCGACACCATCCTGGAGGTTCGCGACGCGACCGTCACCTACGAGATGAGCCGCGGCCAGGCACGCGTCCTGAACGGCGTCGACCTCGACGTCTACCGCGGAGAGACACTGGGGATCGTCGGCGAGTCCGGGTCGGGCAAGTCGATGTTCGCCTCGACACTGATGGACGCCGTCGAGGAACCCGGACTCCTCCAGGGGAGTATCACCTACTATCCCGAAGGGGCCGACCCCGTCGAGATCACGGAACTGGAGGGCGGGGACACCAAGCGACTCCGCTGGGAGGAGATCGCGCTGGTCTCTCAGGGCGCGATGAGCGCCTTCAATCCGACCAAGCCGATCCGGACCCACTTCGAGGAGACCCTCTCGGCGCACAACGCCGACAAGGACGAGGGGATGGACCGGGCCCGGTCGATCATGCGGGACCTCAACCTCGACCCGGACGACATCCTCGACGAGTACCAGCACGAACTCTCGGGCGGCCAGCGACAGCGGGCGCTGGTCGCGCTGGGACTCGTCCTCGAACCCGAGGTGTTGATACTCGACGAACCGACGGCGGCGCTGGACCTGTTGATGCAACGATCGATCCTGCGCCTGCTCTACAACATCAAAGAGGAGTACGACATCACGCTGATCGTCATCAGCCACGACCTCCCCGTGGTCTCGGGATTCGTCGACCGCCTCGGGGTCATGTACGCCTTCGAGTTCGTCGAACTCGGCGAGACCCGGGACGTGATGCACGAGGGCGCCCACCCCTACACGCGGGCGTTGATGCGCTCGACCCCGAACCTGGCGATGGGTGTCGACGAGATCACCACCATCGAGGGGTCGACTCCCGACCCGATCAACATCGTCTCGGGGTGCTCGTACAGTCCGCGGTGTCCGGTCGCCGACGACCGCTGTTCCATCGAGGACCCGGACCTGATCGAACTGGAAGACGACCACGACGTGGCGTGTTTCTATCCGGACCGTGCCCGGGACGAACTGCCCGTCAAACTCTCGGAGGACGATTCACCATGAGTACGACCGACACAGACGAGGACGGGATCGACAACGACGAGCCGGTGCTATCGATGGAGAACGTCTCCGTGGAGTACCAGGACGAGTCGATACTCGCGGACGTGATCCCGGACAGCGTGGCCGACCGCCTCGGGATGGGTGAAGACCCTGTCCACGCGGTCGACGACGTCTCCCTGGAGATCGGCGAGGAGGACGTCGTCGTCCTGATCGGCGAGTCCGGGTCGGGCAAGACGACGCTGGGCCGGACCGCCATCGGTCTCCAGAAGCCGACTTCGGGGTCGGTCAAGTACCGCGGGTACGACATTCAGGACGTCGAGCGGGGCGAACACACTGGCGAGGTGTACACGGAGGACGTCCGTCGGGCGCTCCAGATCGTCCACCAGGACTCCGACGCGGCGCTGAACCCCTACCGGACGATCCGCTCGCAACTGGCCGAGCCGCTGAAGCTGTGGTACCCGGACATGGACCTCAACGACCGCCAGGAGCGCATCGCCACCATGCTCCGGACCACGGGTGTCACGCCCGCCGAGGACTACATGGAGCGCTACCCCCACGAACTCAGCGGCGGCGAGAAACAGCGCGTCGCGATCATCCGCGCGATGTTGCTGGAACCGGACCTGATCCTCGCCGACGAGGTGGTCTCGGCGCTGGACGTCTCGTTGCGCATCGAGATCATGGACCTCCTGCTCGACTTGCAGGAGATGTTCGGCACCTCGTACCTGTTCGTCTCGCACAACCTCACCAACGCCAGGTACATCGCCGACAAGGCGGACGGCCGCATCGCGGTGATGTACCTCGGTCGCATCGTCGAGGTCGGGTCGGCCGATGAGATCATCAACGACCCCAAACACCCCTACACGCGGATCCTCAAGTGGGCGTCGCTCCCGCTGGACCCCGACGACGCCCGCGAGACCATCACCGACGAGTCCCCGATGATGTCCGAGGAGGCACCCGACCCGCGCGACCCACCGAGCGGCTGTCGGTTCCATCCCACGTGTCCGAAAGCCCACGAGGTCTGTACGGAGGTCGATCCCGACCTCATCGGCGGCGAGGTACGGGAACACAGGGCGGCCTGCTTCCGCGAGGACTCGACCCACGAGTACTGGGACAGCGAGTCGATCCACGGCGGCGACCGCGAGATTCCGCTGTAGGCACCGCAAGGAATAACTGAAATCACGTCAATCATCCACACATGGCACGCTACTTCGCATCGCTGCTGTCGGATTACTTCGACCACCCGATACTCGGACTGCTGTTGCTCATCTCGGCGTTCCTGTTCGCCGTCGCCGGCGTCCTGAGCGTCGTCGACGTGCCGGGCGTCCCGGCGATCGCGGCCGGGTGGTTCGCAATCTACGGTATCGGATCCGGAACGCTCGGTCTGTTCGGATACCTCGTCCTCTACGTGTCCCGGGGTATCTCGATCGCCCGGGACAAGGCCGGCCCCGGCGCGAGCTGAGGTCGTCGTCGCGTTCGCACGGACGGAACATGCCGGGCAATCGCGCCTAAAGGCCGGGCTGAGTGTTTTCACCGGAGGGGTTCGAACGGGTCCCAGTCGAAGTAGAGCATCGACGAGATGATCGCCATCGCGGCGACGATGTGGACCATCGCCAGGACTGACACCACGAACGTCGGCGAGTCGAATTCGACTGCCAGCATCGACAGGACGAGGATCCCCTGCATGACCACACAGACGACGAGGACCCCCTTCCAGAACATCCTGTTCATGCCACACTCTATCGGCCGACCAGTCTAAAACTCTGGGGCCGACGTCCGCCGGAACACCCACCGGGAACGCCCCGGCTACACGACCCGGGTCCGCCAGAGCGTCACTCGGGTCCGTAGAGTTCCACTTCGAGCAGTTCGAGCTGTTCGCGGTCGCCCTCCCGGTCGGACTGGTGGCGTTCGCCCGTGATCTCCACGATCTCGCCGAAGGGGTCCTCGACGCGAGTGACGCCGGCGAGGGCGATCGTCACGCTCTCTCCCTCGACCGGATCGAAGCTGATCCTGTCGTAGGCGAGCGTGTGCCCGACGTCGCCGCTCCAGACCTCCTGACCGTCGACGGCGACACGGACCGGATAGCCTGTGGTGCGGTGGCCGGCCACCTTGAGCCGTACTTCGCCGACTGTCTCCGCGTCGTCCAGGTCGAACCGGATCCACGCGTCCTCCCGGTCCCCGCGACTCACCCAGCTGCTCAGTTCGTCGTCGTCGACCGCGTTCCACGCGTCCCCGGCGTTCGAGCCCGCAGCGATATTGGCTACCGACAGCGGTCGACGCCTGGAGCCGTACGCCGGGCCGTCGGGTGTGGGGCCGCGGTCGAGCTTCGCCGACAGTCCCTCGCCGGGCAGATGTGGCGTCAGTCCACCGTTCGTCTCGACCGGTTCCGTCTCGAGTTCGACCGTGGCCGGTTCGAGCCCCTCGCCCTCGGCCCGCACCGTCACGGTCCCGGCCTCCCGGGTGGAGCGGACCAGCACGCGATTGACCCCGAGTTCGACCGGCAGTTCCTTCGAGAGGACGTAGTTGTCGGGCCCCTTCGCGATCCCGCCGCGCCACTCGGCGGGGCCGTCGAGTTCGAACTCGACCCCGTCGAAGGCGACCGGGTTTCGCCGCCCCTCCTCGTCGACGACTTCCACCTCGATTAGCGCGAGGTCGTGGCCGTCCGCCCGCCAGCCGGTCGGGGCGGTTCGGGATGTCAGGTCGATCGCGACCGGTTCGCCGACGGTCTCCTCGACGGCGTCACAGACTTCCTGGCCGGCGTCGTCGTAGCCGACCGCTCGAAGCGTGCCGGGCTCCCACTCGACGTCCTCGAACGTGAACAGGAATCGGTCTGACTGAGAGCCGTACCCCAGCGACTCCCCGTTCCGGACGAGTTCGACCTCCTGTGCGCTGGAGACGACCGTGACGTCCCGGACCGTCCCGGGGTCGTAGTTCCAGTGGCCTAGGATCTCGGCGTGTGCGTCCTCGACATCGACCCACCCGTCCCAGATAGCCTGGTGGGCCCGGAAGGCGTCTTTGGGGATCCGCATCGGGTCGACCTCGCCGCTCCGCCGGTAGTTCTCCGCGCCCCGGTAGTGGGTGTTGGTGTCGCTGAAGATTATGTTCAGCGCGCCGGAACTCACGCGCCAGCCGGTGCCGGGCCGTTCGCGCCAGTACTCGTACCAGCGCCGGACGTCCTCGACGGCGAACGTGTCCTGGTTCTGGTTGTACCGTTCGCCCTCGCCGTCGCCGCTCCCGTCCTCGTGGTACGGCGGGGAGTCCTCGTCCCAGTACCGGCGGAGGCCTTCGCTGCGGTTGTACTCCGTCGCGAACATCGGCTTGTCGGCGCTCTTGTTGACGTAGAGCATCTCGCCGCCCCACTCGGCCACGTCGCTGTCGAGCATCTCGCGACAGCCCATCGCCCGCCCGCCGTGTGGGTCGAACCGGTCGCGGAGGCGGACCAGTTCCGCCATGTGTTCCTCGCTGATCACCTCGTTGCCGCCCTCGTAGAAGAGCACGCTGGGATTGTTGCGATTGTAGATTATCGCGTCGCGCATGAGTTCCACGCGCTGGTCCCACTGGCGCCCCTCGACGTCGCTCTCGGCGTCACCCGCGGGCAGGAGCTGGATCAGGCCCACCCTGTCGCAGGATTCGACGTCCTGCTTCCACGGCGTCACGTGCATCCAGCGGACGGCGTTCGCGTTGCCCTCGACCATCAGCCCGTTACTGAAGTCGCTGAGCCAGGCGGGGACGCTGCGGCCGATAGCCGGCCACTCGTTGGTCGTCCGCTGTGCGTAGCCCTTGAGCTGTATGGTTCGCTCGTTGAGCCGGACTTCGCCGTCCTCGAACGCCGTCTTCCGGAACCCAGTCGTGGTGGTGACCGCGTCGACGACTGCACCGTCGACGGTCAGCTTCGTCTCCACGTCGTACAGGTAGCCGTACCCCCAGCTCCAGAAGTTCAGGTCGTCGACCTCCGCGGACGCACTCAGCGTGCGTGTGGCCCCGGGAGCGACCGACCGCTCGGTCTCCTCGAACGCGGCGACGCGCTCGCCGTCCGGGTCGCGGATCTCGACTTCGTAGCCGACGGTCCGTTCGCGGTCGTGCTCGTTGCGGACCTCCGATTCGGCGGTGATCGTGGCCGTGCCGGCGTCGACATCGATGTCGTCGGCGTGGACGTAGACGCCGGTCGTCCCGAGCCAGGAGTACAGCGGGAGGGTCTGATAGAGCCGGTCGGTGACGTGTAGCTTCACGTTCTTCGTGATACCGCCGTAGTTCGCGTTGAAGTTGTGGTCGGCCCACTGGTAGCGCGTGCCGGTCGCCCGTTCCTCGTAGTCCCAGTCGTTGTCGACCCGGATCGCGAGCACGTTCTCGGCGGGCGCGGGGTCGGCCAGTTCCGTGAGGTCGAAGCCGAAGGCCATCACGCCGTTCTCGTGGCGGCCGACGAACTCGCCGTTGCAGTAGACTTCGGCGGCCTGCCGGACGCCCTCGAACTCCACGAAGACCTTCCCGTCCGTCGCGTCCGCGGGGAGCGTGAACGTCTTGCGGTACCACGCGACGCCCGTCGAGAGGCCGTAGATGTCCTCGCGGAACGCCTCGTCCTCGTTCCAGGCGTGCGGGAGCGATACCGCTTCCCAGTCCGAATCGTCGAAGTCGGGGGCGGCTACGTCGCTGGAGTCGGAAGCGGTCGCGTCCGCAGCGGGGACCGTCGCGTCGACGGGAATGTCCGCGTCGTCGGGTTCCTCGACTGCGACGTGCCAGTCGGGATTCATACTGTACGTCTCGCGACTTTCGAACTCGGAATCGAACTGTGGTTCTGTCATGGGTATCGTCGTAAAAACGTGAAAACGTCTCCGTTCGTGTGACTGCCCGGGTCACTCCGACCCGGAGGGGTCGGCCAGTTCCCACTCGGCGCGTTTGCCCAGCGCCTGGGGGTCGAGGTTGGCGACCAGCTTCAACCGGTCGGTGGCCACGTCCGTGCCGATCTCGTAGAGGATCCAGCCGGCAGCCGACTCGCCGGCCGGGAGTTCGGCCTGATAGTCCCCCAGGACGAACGTGAGGCGGTCGTAGGTCGTCCCGTCGTGTTCGTAGCTGCCGCCGACCGTCAGCGGTGCGTCGCCCTCAGCCGGGACTTGCGTGACGTTCGCGTCGGCAGGGTCGTCCGACGACCCGCGCTTGTGGAGGTAGATCTCGCCTTCGGAGATCACCGTCCCGCCGGGCATCGGCACACCGAGTGGCTCGTCCGTGGGGTTCGAGAGTTCGAAGACGATCACGACGAACTGCCGGTCCTCGGAACTCTCGACAGTCCGGGTCGACGGCGTCCCGGTTGCCGTCTCGGCGCCCCCGTCGCTGGCCTGTCTGGGGGTTACTGTCACGCTCTGCTGGATGCTCTCGGCGTGCAGGGTCATCTCGAGTCCGTCGACCGTCGCCGAGTCACCGGCGTAGTTGTCACCACTCTCGGTACCGTTCCCCGACGACCCAGAACACCCTGCCAGTACTGCCGTTCCAGCCACGCTACCCACTGCTGTGAGGAGCGCTCGCCGGTCGAAGGTCCTCATCTGACTCCTATGTTCAGGGGAGAATATTTATCCGTTTCGGGAAGTCGGTCGACCACGGGCGTCGTGGGACCGCCTGTCGCGACAGGTCGAGCCCTACCGAACGGCACCCTTTTGTCCGGACCGTTCCGACCGACATCCATGGACGACGCCGGACGGACCGGGGACCAGACGCGGCGAGCGTACCTCCGAGCGCTCGGTGGCGCCGCCGGTGTGGTCGGTGCGGCGTCGCTGGCGGGCTGTCAGGGCGGGGTTCTCGGTGGGACGCCGACGCCCCGCGAGTCGGTCTGTGAGAGCGGTGACACGGACGCGCCAGCGCTGTACGACGACTGGCTCGTCCGCCTCCGTTCCGGGGACTACGACGCTCCGACGGTCCTGTTTGCCAGCGCCCGTCCACGGTTCCTGACGGCACACGTCGACCTCTACCGCGAACTGCGGCCCTACCTCTGGTACAGTCGCGAACTCGCAGAGGCCGCCGCACTACCCTTCACCGACCTCGACCGGGTCACGGCGCTCAGGCCACCGAACGAGCGCCCCGCGCTGTACGTCGTCTTCGACTACTCCGAACAGCGCTGGCGGTGGCTCACCCGACTCCAGGGCACCGGCTTCCGCGGTGCCGAAGTGATGGAAGCGTCCGACTACAGGGGTTTCCAGCGCCGCGGCGTCTCCTCCAGCAAGCTCAACGCTCTTGCCTTCGACGACGAGTACATCGTCGTTGCACCGAAGCGGGCCGACCCTGTCACCGTCGACGCGTCGACGCGGATCGAGCGCCTCCTCGACACCGCTCGCGGTGATACCCAGCCCGGACACTGCTACTCGGCCGCCGACCTGGCGCTCGTGGAACGCCTCCCCGACGCCGATTTCGTCTATGCCCGCTTTCGAACCGACGACGGGACCTTCTCCGAGAGTTCCTGGGCGCCGGACGGCGCACGTGCCGGCGGGTTCGCGCTGACGGTTCGCTGGGCTGGTCGCGAGGATATCGGCACCTCGACGCCCGCCGGGACGCCGACCAGCACGGAGAGCGGCCAGTCGCCGAACGCTAGCGAAACGACGGCACCGGCCCCGACCCCAAGCCCAACCCCAACCGACACCGCGACCGAGGCGCCCGAGGACCCGGTGGTCGACCGTCGCTTCGTCGCCGCGTTCCCGGACGGAGAGGCGGACGTGGACGCGACCCGGTCGTTCGTCGAGTCGAACTGGATCCGCGACGGAGTCCGCGACGATCCCCTCCAGTTCTCCGACCCGTCCTACGAGCAGTCGGGACAGGCCGTCGTCGTCAACGAGACGCGGCCGCTCGGGACGCCCGGCGAGTGAGGCCGGCGACCGGCGAGTGTGGGCGATGACCGGCGATGGCGAGGGTCCGGTGACGCCAGTGTTATGATGGGGTCGTGCGTTCGTCGAGTCGATGACCGACGCCGCGACCGACCGGATCCCCCTGTCCGGCCGCTGGCAGTTCGCGCTCGATCCCGACGACGAGGGACTCACCGAGCACTGGCCGACGACCGACTTCGAGGACAGCATCGCCCTCCCCGGGACGACCGACGAGGCCGAGAAAGGCGAACGGACGAGCGAACGAACGCCGGGACACCTCACCCGTCGGTATCGCTACGAGGGCGTTGCGTGGTACCGCCGAAAGGTCGAGATCCCGCCAGCGTGGGCGGACAGACGAATCCTCCTCCGCCTCGAACGCACCCGCCCGGTTCGCGTCTGGGTCGACGGGACGCCCGCCGGGAGCGACGAGAGCCTCTCGGCACCCCACGAGTACGACCTCACCGACTCCCTCGACCCCGGCGAACACGAGATCACGCTCCGGATCGACACCGATTCCGAACCGGTCACGTTTCCCGGCGTCCAGCGGTCCCACGCCGCGACCGAGCACACCCAGACCAACTGGAACGGCGTCGTCGGTGACGTGGAACTGGTCGCCACCGACCCCGTCTGGATCGACGACTGCCTGGTCTCTCCGGACCCCGAGAGCGGCACCGCGCGGGTCGAAGTGACTGTCGGCAACTGCACGGGGACGACTGCCGAGGGATCGGTCGAACTGCCCGCCGAAGGAACGGTCGAACTGACAGCCGAGCACGCCGACGGTGACCATTCGATCCCCGCGGAGACGGCGTCGTTTCGGGCCGAGGGCGATTCGACGTCTCTCTCGGTAGAATACGACCTCGACGACCCGCTCCGGTGGGACGAGTTCGACCCCGACCACTACGAACTGACCGTCACGCTCGACGCAACTTCGGGCGGAGCGGAGTACAGTCACACTGTGACGACCGATTTCGGCGTGCGGTCGTTCGAACGCGACGGGACGCAGTTCGCAATCAACGGGAAGACGACCTTCCTCCGGGGGAACGTCGACTGCTGTATCTTCCCGGAGACGGGGTATCCGCCGACCGACGAGGCGGCGTGGCGCGAGGTTTTCGAGACGGCCCGCGAGTACGGTCTCAACCACTACCGCTTCCACAGCTGGTGTCCGCCGGAGGCCGCCTTTCGCGTCGCCGACGAGATGGGTATCTACCTCCAGCCGGAACTCCCGCTGTGGAACAACGGCGGCACCTTCGAGGACGGGGACGCGACGGCCTTCTACCGCGCCGAGGCCGAACGGATCCTCGACGAGTACGGGAACCACCCCTCGTTCGTCATGTTCGCGCTGGGTAACGAACTCGCCGGCGACTTCGAGGCGATGAGCGACCTGGTCGAGGACTGTCGCGAGCGCGACCCCCGGCGGCTCTACGCCTGTGGTTCCTACAACGGACTCAGTAACTCGACGCTGACCGAGGCCGACGACTACTGGACGACTGCGTCGGTCCCCCCGGACCCGAGAGACGTCGACTCCGGTCGCGAGATGGTCCGTGCAGCCGACATCGACGACGAACCGCCCGCGACGACGACCGACTACCGCGAGGCTATCGAGGACATCCCGGTCCCGGTGGTCGCCCACGAGATCGGACAGTACCAGACCTACCCCGACTTCGCGGGACTGGACCGCTACGACGGCGTCCTCGCGCCGCGGAACCTCGAACTCAAGCGCGACCACCTCGAAGCCCACGACCTGCTCGACCGCGCAGACGACTTCGCAGCGGCTTCCGGGCGCCTCTCGGTGGCCTGCTACCGCGAGGAGGTCGAGGCCGCCCTCCGTACTTCGGGGTTCGGCGGATTCCAGCTCCTGCAACTCGAAGACTTCCCCGGGCAGGGAACCGCTCTCGTGGGGCTCCTCGACGCGTTCCGCGAGTCGAAGGGCCTGATCGACTCCGCCGAGTGGCGTGAATTCTGTGCCGAGAGTGTCCCACTCGTCCGGATGGACGCCCGGACGTTCGACACCAGCGAGACACTCGCTGCGGACGTGCAACTGGCTCACTTCGGCCCAGCGGGACACGAGGACGTCGTCGCAGAGTGGACGCTGACCACAGAGAGGGGGGCCACCCTGGTAGACGGTCGCCTCGATGGGACAGACGTCCCACAGGGCGAACTGACCGACATCGGGTCCGTCGAGGTGGACCTGGGGCAGGCCCTCGGGGAAGTCGGGGTCGACGCGCCGGTCCGTCTCACTCTCTCGGTGACCGTCGACTCGACCGACGCCGCGACCGACTACGACGTCTGGGTCTACCCCGCCGACCTGCCCGAGCTCGAGGAGGGTGGCACTGAAGAGTCGGACGTGACTATCTGCCGGGCCTTCGACGAGGAGACCCGCGACCTACTCGAAACCGGCGAGGACGTGCTCCTGATCCCGGACCACGACGACCTGCGTCACTCCGTGAAATCGGCGTTCGCTCCGTGTTTCTGGTCGTACGCGCTGTTCAAGCGCAACGCGCCCGCGGGGACGATGGGACCGACCTGCGATCCCGACCATCCCGTGCTCGACGGGTTTCCGACCGAATCCCACGGCGACTGGCAGTGGTGGCACCTCGTCACGAACGCTCGCCCGGTCGTGCTGGACGACGCGCCCGACGACTACGAACCGCTGGTCGGGGTGGTCGACAACATCGAGCGAAACCAGCGACTGGGTCTCATCTTCGAGACTGCCGTCGGCGACGGGAACCTGCTGGTGTGTGCCGTGGACCTCTTCGCGGCTGACGACGACCCCTCGGTGCGAGCGTTCGGTCGTTCACTCGTCGACTACGTCGAATCGTCGTCGTTCGACCCCGACCGAGCGGTGTCCGAGGCTGTCCTGAAGAAACTGCTGACGATCTGAGTCAGTTCCCGACTCGCTTCTCGACCGGCGTGCGTGTCCCGCATTTCACACCTCGAAGTAGCGTGTCGTAGAATCATTCACAGCCGCTCGGTACACGTGCGAAACCATCTTTTTCCCGCTCGGGTGTCCTCGCTCACTGCGTTCGCTCACGGGTCACTCCGTTCCCCGTTCGCATCGAGGCGCTCACTGCGTTCGCGCCTCGCACTCGCTGCGGGCACCACTTCTGCTCACGGGCGCGTAGCGCCCGTTCGCACGGTCAGCGAGACCGCCGGTCTCGTTCGACGCGGCAAAAACATGGGTGAAAAAGGCCGGACGCAACGGTCGCTTCGCTCCCTCGCGTCCGGTGAACCGCCTCGCTCCCGCTGGTCGCTCGGCGGATGCTGGTGTGTTATCTCTACACCCTGTACTGAGCGTTCGTGGATGGCCACAGGAGGGTGTGAGACCAGTGCTATGACACGCTGACCCCGAAGAGTTAATCCCGTTCCAGCAGTGGCCCTCTGCATGGATTCAGCGGTCGCCGTACACTGGCTGGAAGACCAGCCCGAGGTGCCGACCGGCGTGACCTGGGGCGTTCCCTGGGCGGAGGGAGTACTCTCCCGGGACGACACCCTCGAAATGACAACCGAGACGGAAACTCAAGTATCGGTTCAGTCGTGGCCGACGGCGTACTGGCCCGACGGGAGCGTCAAGTGGACCGGCCACGCGGCGACTCTCCCCGAGGACACGGCCGACTCTTTCACGATCACTCCCGACCGAAATGGGAAAGCCGACGAACTCGCTCCCGACCGGCAACTGGCGGTCGAGGACAGAGACGATCACGTTGCGGTCGACACCGGACAACTTGTCTGCCAGATCAACAAGTCGGGATCCTCCCTCGTTCGGAGCCTCGAAACGGGCGACAACCTCGTCTGCACCGATGGCACGCTCGTCTGCATCCGGGAGGCTCGACACGAGGACGGAACCACCCCGATCTACGAGGAAGAGCGCTTCGAGGGGCACGTACAGGACGTCACCCTCGAACAGGAAGGACCGATCCGGGCCGTCGTGAAAGTCGAGGGCACGCACAGGGCGGTGGACGGAGAACGAGAGTGGCTCCCGTTTACGCTCTATCTGACGTTCTACGCCGGCGTGGCGTCGATCGAAGCGACCCACACGTTCGTCTACGACGGTGACCCAGAGCGGGACTTCGTGAAGGGACTCGGCCTCTCGTTCGCCGTCCCGATGACGGGACCGGCGTACAATCGTCACGTCCGGTTCTCCGGCGACGAGGGACTCTTCCGTGAGCCCGCCCGGGTGTTGCCCCCGCGAGCCGTCGGCCCCGACCGGGAGCGCGCCGAACGCCAGATCGCCGGCGAACCGATCGATCCAGACCCGGACCCAGGTCTGGACCCGGACTCGGAACCGGACGACGATGCCCGGTGGGCGGAGATGGTCGAGGACGTGACCCCCTGGAACAGTTTCAAACTGGTACAGGACTCGCCCGACCACCACGTCGTGCAGAAGACGGCGGGCGAGGAGTACTGCTGGGTCGACGCAGCCCACGGCCGGCGGTCGACGGGACTGGGCTTCGTCGGCGATAGCCAGGGCGGCCTCGCCATCGGCGCCGAAGATTTCTGGGAGACGTACCCGTCCGCGCTGGAAGCCACGGACCTACTCGCAGACGAGGCACGGCTATGTCTCTGGTTCTGGTCGCCGGACGGCAAGGCGATGGACCTGCGGTCGTACGAAGAGCCGGGCGGGGACGCGAGCGGCGCGGCATACGGCGGGGTCGACGAGGAACTGAGTACACCCCACGGCATCGCGAAGCGGAGCGAGTTCACGCTCTACCCCTTCGAAGATGTCCCCGACCGGGAGACGTTCCTCGACTGTGCCGAGGAGGCCCGTTCACCGTCGCTTCTGGTCTGTGACCCGGACCACTACTACGAGGTGGGGGCGTTCGGTCGGTGGAGTCGCGAGGACAGGTCCACGCCGGCACGGGCGTGGATCGAGGACCAGCTCGACGCCGCGATAGAGTTCTACCGGGACGAAATCGAACAGCGGCGGTGGTACGGGTTCTGGGACTACGGCGATATCATGCACTCCTACGACCCGACGCGCCACAGCTGGTACTACGACGTCGGCGGGTACGCCTGGCAGAACACCGAACAGGTGCCGACGATGTGGTTCTGGTACACGTTCCTCCGGTCGGGACGCGCCGACGTGTTCCGCCTGGCGGAGGCACAGACCCGCCACACGAGCGAGGTCGACGTGTACCACCAGGGCCCGCTCGCGGGACTGGGCTCGCGACACAACGTGCTCCACTGGGGTGGCGGCTGCAAGGAACCTCGTGTCGCGATGACCGGACACCACCGCTTTTACTACTACCTGACCGGCGGCGACGAGCGCCTCGGCGAGGTCTTTCGGGAGGTGCGCGACGCTGACTTCGCGACGCTGGGCGTCGACCCGATGCGAAACCATATCGAGGACGACGACCACCCGACCCACGCCAGGATCGCGCCGGACTGGCTGGCCTACTCGGCGAACTGGCTGACCGAGTGGGAGCGATTCGAATCTGAAAAGTACCGGGAGAAGATCCTGACCGGCATCGAGTGCATCGAGGAGATGCCACTGCGGATGTTCTCCGGTTCGACGTTCGGGTACGACCCGGAGACCGGCGAACTCCACCACATCGGCGACGGGAACTACGGGCACACCTTCCTCCACTGCATGGGCGGCCCGCAACTCTGGCCGGAACTCGCGGCGCTCGTCGACGACCCCGAGTGGGAAGAGATGCTCGCGGAAACGGGCGAACTGTACCTCGACGAGGATGCGCGGGAGGAGCGCCTCCCCGACAGCGTTGCCCGCTCGCTCGACAAACTCCCGATGTACGCGACGAACATGGCCGGCTTCGCGGCCGAACGCCACGACGACGAGGACCTGGCGCAGCGAGCGTGGGAACTCCTCCTGTTCGACGACCAGCGACGCGTCGACCTGCCGATGGAGCGCACGACGAGCGACGAAGCGTTTCCGGAACCGGTCGAGGAACTGCCGGGGGTGAAGACGAATATCGCGTCCATCTGGAGTCTGAACGTGATCGCCTGTCTCGAATACATCGGCGACCACCTCCCGGACCCGCCCGCGGAGTGACTCCCAGGGACGACAGTCGTCGCTATTCCCGATACGACGTTCGGCGAGGTATCGCCTCGTCGGGGAGGACGGCGTGACAGCACACAGTGACAGCTCAGATCGACCGGTGTGGGTCGGGCGTCACGTCGGGGACTGCCCACTCGGCGGGAGAGGGGGTTGGATCGGCTGGGTCGTACGGATCCACGTCCGGTCGCAGGGAGTGTGTGAGCCCGAGGTCGTTCTCCCGGATCCCGCTGACGACGCAACGTGCCAGCTGGTAGCTCCCGTAGTCCGTGTGATGGGCCTCGTCGACGAAGGCCGCGTCCAGACCCTCCGGTCCGAGTGCCTGATACAGCGCCTCGCTCATCCCGTGGAGGTCGATCAGTGGGACGTCCGTCTCGCGTGCGATATCGCGGACCGCGTCCGGGTAGTCGCCGTCGATACTCACGCCCGTCCCCTCGCCGGGTAACTCCCGGCAGTGCGGCGGCGTCACGAGGACAGGAACGGCCCCACGCTCGCGCGCCGCCTCGACGAAGTCGAACAGTCCGCCGACGTATCCCGTCTCATCGGGCGCGCCGTCTTTCATGTCGTTGTGGCCGAACTGGACGAACAGGTAGTCACCGGTGGCGAGCTGGCCGCGCACCTTCTCCCAGCGTCGCTCCGCGACGAACGAGCGGACCGTCGCACCCGACCTCGCGTGGTTAGCGACCGCGACCCCGGGCCCGAAAAAGCGCGTGAGCATCTGTCCCCAGCTGTTCATCGGCGGCTCGGGCTGGTCGGCCACGATGGAGTCACCCGCCAGGAACACCGTGGTCGCCTCCGCTTTCGGTTCGACCTCGATCGCACAGACGCCTGGCCGCTCGTCGGAGAACTCGATCGTGAGCTGGTCGTCCCAGTGGAGCGTCTGTGCTTCCCCCTCACCCAGGTCGACGGTCTCGCCGCCGGGAAGCATCGCGTTTCGGACGTTGACCGTGAACTCTTCCGTGCGAAACTGGCCCGGTTCGGTTCGCACCCGCGAGCGTACGAGGCGGCGGGTTTCGGCCCTGACGGTCGTCCGTGTCGTCGCCTCGCGGTCGCCGAGTACGACAGTGACGCGGTAGTTACCCTCCGGGACCGCCACGGTAAACCAGAACGGTTCGTCCGCAGTGACAAGGTCGCGACGGAGCGTCTCGTCCCCGCTCCGCGTGACCGCTGTCGGCGTCGTCTCGCCGAGCCAGCCGTAGCCTCGCTCCGGTGTGTACTCCGTCTCCGGCCCGACTCGCTCGTAGCCCTCCGCCGGTTCGTTCGACGCCGGACCGGCCGCCCCCGGACCGACTGTCCCCAGGTCGAACCGCAGTGATTCGCTGTTCGGACACATCGGGCGTACTCAGTCGCTCTCGTACTCGGGAAGCTCCTCGAACTCCGGGACGTCGACGAGATAGAGGTTGCTCGACCCGTCGTAGCGCGCGGAGTCGAACAGCACCTGCGAGCCGTCGGGACTGAACCGCGAGTGGGGATGTGGTCCCTCGTGGGTCCAGTCGTACGTCGCGAGGATGCGTGGGCCCTCGTACTCGCCGGCGTCCTCGTCCCACCGATACAGCAGGCTATACGGGAGTTCCTCGAAGGTACCGTCACAGACCAGCAACTCCGGCGAGTTGGCGTGGGTGTGCGTCAGTGCGTACACCTCGTCGGGGAGGGCGGTCTCGCGACGGTCCGTGTCGTCGTAGCGACTGCTCCCGATGAACGGCTCGGGGTCGTCGACCCCCTCGCGGCCCTGGGGGTCTCTCAGTGAGCCGTGGTAGCCGATACGCTCGCCGTCCTGCATCCAGTACTCGTGGCCGACGCCGCCTTCCTCGGGTACTTCGCGGACCTTCCAGGTCTCGCCCGTCTCGGCGTTCATCGACCAGATGCGGTGTTCGACGTGGGCCCACGGCCCCTCCTCACAGTGCATGAAGAGTTCGGGTCGCGTCGGCGAGGCGTTGACGTGGCTGCTCGCCCAGCGGTCGACGTCCCGGAGGAGTTCGGTCTCGCCAGCGTCCGCGTCCTCGTCGACCTCTCCCTCGGGGGTACGGCCCGTCGACACGCGGAAGATCTTCGTGTTCGGTTCGGCCGCGAGCATGGCGTCGAGCATCGGTTCGTCGTCGGCGGGGTCGACGTCCTCGCCGATCGCGAGGTAGACTGCGCTTCCGTCGGCGTTTACATCGATGTCTCCACCGCCGTAGCCCTCTGGCACCTCGTAGATGGACTCGCCGACGCGGAACGTGTCGAGGTCGAACCGGACGAGTCGGTCGTCGGCCCAGAAGTAGGCGTCCCGAGCCTCGTGGTGGACCGACAGACTCCCGCGGAACTCTGGGAGGTCCGTGACCTGCTCGATCAGTCCCGTCTCCAGGTCGACCGAGTAGAGGTCCATGCTCCCGCTCCGGACCGACCGGAGGAGCAACCGGCGGCCGTCGTCGTACCAGCCGTCCTCGGTGAAGTAGAGGTGGTAGTCGTCGACGCCCGGATAGCTGGTCAGACGGCGCACGCGCGCGCCGCTCGTCGGGTCAGAGAACGTCTCGTCTTCGGCGGGCCAGTGCCGACCTGCGCGTGGCCCCTGCTCTATCGAGTCTGGCATGTCGAGTACCAACAATCTGGTCCGCACGCCGGATATAACTTCGTCTCGGGGAATCTCTCGCTGGAATCTTCACCCGCTGGCTTCCGGGACGTCGTCTCCCGGCCGAGGTGCTCGGCCCCGTGTACCGCTCGTCACTCCTCGTCGAAGGTGAAGACGGGTTTGACCACCTCGGAGCCGAGGAACGCCTCGAAAGCGGCGGTGGGATCACTGGTCGAGAAGGAGTCGTCGACGACGGCGTCGGCGTCGACCTCGCCGTTTTCCATGAGTCGGAGCGCCTGTTCGAAGTTCGTCCAGTCCGAACCGTACGAAGTGAGAATATCGATCTCGCCACGGACCACCGGCGTCATCAGGAGTTCGCTCGGGTCACGCGGGATGCCGACGACCACAACCTCTCCGCCTTTGCGTACGACGTCCACGCCCGTCGTGACCCCCGTGTGGTGACCGCTCGCGTCGAACACCGCGTCGAACCCGATGTCGTCGGTCCGGGCCGACGCGACCGCTTCCAGGTCCCGCTCGGAGATGTCGACCGTATCGATCCCGAGGCTTTCGACCAGCGGCAATCGGGCGGTGGTGTCCTGTCCGAGCCCGGAGACGAGGACGTTGGCGCCGAGGGTGTCGGCGACGGCGGCGGTGAAGACGCCGATCGGTCCAGGGCCCTCGACGAGCACCTCGTCGCCGGGATCGATCGACGAGCGCGTCAACACCGCGCGTGTGGCGATGCTCAGTGGCTCGGTGATCGCCGCATCTCGCAACGGGACGCCGTCGGGGACGGCGTGGAGGTGTTCGGGTGCGACGACGGTGTACTCGGCGTAGGCGCCGTCGCGGTGCATCCCCGTGATCGAGAAGTTCTTGCAGATATTTTCCTCGCCGTTGCGACACTGGAAACACTCCCCGCAGTGGTGGATCGGCTCTTCGACCACCCGGTCGCCGACCTCGAAACTGGTGACTCCTTCCCCCACGCCGGCAACCGTCCCGGAGTACTCGTGGCCCATGATCCGGGGCATGGCGATCCAGTCGTACCCGCCCTCGTACTCGTAGGCGTGGGCGTCGCTCCCACAGATCCCTGCCGTGTGTACCCGGACGAGCACTTCGTTCGCTCCCGGGGATGGTCGTTCGCCGTCCTGAACTTCGACTGATGCGGGCCCCGTCTGAACAATCTGTTTCATGCGCTGGGAGATCCCTCTCGTCTGGGATACTGACACGTGCGCGCCTTCGGTACATAAACGTACTGGAAAATTGACCCTTCAGGCCGGCCCGTAGTCCGTCGACCCGTCGCGATCGGTCGCTCTGGCGGGGTCACCTCGCCTGGTCACTCCAGATCCACCGCGACTCGCTCGCCGGTCCGCGCGCTCTCGTAGGCGGCGTCGAGGAGGGCCGTCACGACGAGGACGTCCTGAGCAGTCGCCGGTGGCTCCTCCCCAGATTCGATCGCCTCGGCGAACGCCGCGAACTTGCTCGGTGCGTCGTCGTAGGCCAGGTCCGGGACTCGCTCGCTCCCGTCGGCCCCGACGAGCGTGAGTTCGCGCTGGCCCCAGTCGACGCCCTCCAGGTAGACCGCACCCTCGTCGTCCCAGACGTGAATGTGCTCGCGCGTGGCGGACGCGACGGCCGAGTCGGCAAAGCTAGCGACCGCGCCGTTCTCGAACCGGACCGTCAGTGTGGACTTCGTGTCGATGTACTGCTCGTCGTCGAAAAACTCCATCTCGGCGCTGACGGCCGTCGGAGTGAGTCCGGTCAGCCACAGGACCGATTCGAGAACGTGCGTGCCCACACTGAAGAGGTGACCACGCCCGCCGATCTCGGGGTCGATCCGCCAGTTCGTCCCCGATTCGAAGTGGTGGCGCCAGTCCTGGGTCAACTCGCCGGTCATGAACGTCGGCTCGTACCCCTCCCCGTGGTAGCGGTCGTAGGCGGTGACGAATCCGGGGTTCAGGTGGCGCTGGTAGCCGGCCATGAAGACCAGCTCCGAGCGGGCGACCCGGTCGCGGAGGCGTTCGGCGGCCCCTCGTTCGATCACGACCGGCTTCTCACAGAGGACGTGGAGATCCCGCTCGAACGCGGCGTCTATCTGGTCGTCGTGGAACGCGGGCGGCGTCGCGATTATCACCGCGTCGAGGTCCGTCGCCTCGTACATCGCCGACTCGTCGGTGAACAGGACCGATTCGTCGAGGTCGTGTTCGGCCGCCAGGTCCTCCAGCGCGTCCTCGTTTACGTCGACGACCGCGGCGATCGATCCGTCCGGATGCGCGCTCACCTCGCGCGCCAGGTGGGTTCCGATGCCACCGGCCCCGAGAATGGCAGTTCGTAACACGACTGGTCGGTTTTTCCCCCAGTCGCTTGCGTGTTACGGTCCAGCGTGTCGGTCCCCCCGGTGCCGCCGGTCACTGCTGGCCCGTTCGTCGAGGTAGGTTCCGCCGCCAACGGCAGGGATTTTGGTACCCAGTGTGGTGGTACCTGGTATGCACTCACTGGAGGCGGAGCCACCGGGCGACGGAGTGGCGGCTCACGTACGCATCGGCTACGTTGGCGGCGGCAGCCAGGGCTGGGCACTGACGCTCATCAACGACCTCGCACAGTGTGAGGACGTCTCGGGCACGGTCGCTCTCTACGACGTGAACTACGAGGGCACCGTCGAGAACGCCGAACTGGGTAACGACGTGATGGCCCGCGAAGAGGTACCCGGCGACTGGACGTTCGAAGCCCATCGCGAGATCGACGACGCACTCGCGGACGCGGACTTCGTCGTCTGTTCGACCCAGGACCCGCCCGAGGAGACGTTCGTCTACGACATAGACGTGCCCGAGGAGTACGGCATCTACCAGACCGTCGCAGACACCGCCGGGCCCGGCGGCGCCGTCCGGGCACTCCGTTCGGTCCCGCAGTACCGCGAGGTCGCAGCGACGGTTCGCGAGCAGTGTCCCGACGCCTGGGTCGTCAACTACACGAACCCGATGACCGTCTGCACGCGGGCGCTCTACGAGGAGTACCCCGACATCAACGCCATCGGACTCTGTCACGAGGTGTTCCACATCCAGCACATGCTCGCCGACGTCGTCGAGCGCTACGTCGACGCGGCCGAGGACGTCTCCGGTTCGGAGATCAACGTCAACGTCAAGGGTATCAACCACTTCACGTGGATAGACGAGGCATACTGGCGAGGTCACGATGTCTTCCAGTATCTCGACGAGGAACTCGAACGACGGAAGCCGATCCCCGGTTTCGAGCCCGGCGACCTGGAGGGCGAGTCCTACTGGAGCAACCACCACCAGGTCGCGTTCGACCTGTACGACCGCTTCGGCGTACTCGGCGCGGCGGGCGACCGCCATCTCGCCGAGTTCGTCCCGTGGTACCTCGACGTGGACGACGGCGCCGAAGTAGAACGCTGGGGCATGCGCCTGACGCCGAGCTCCGCCCGCGAGAGCGACGGCGAGGCGCCCGCGAAGATGGACAAGTTCCGCGACGAGAACGGCGAGTTCCACCTCAGGGAGTCCGGCGAGGAGGTCGTCGACATCGTGCGGGCCCTCCTCGGCCTCGAACCGATCAAGACCCACGTCAACTACCCGAACGTCGGTCAGTGCCCCGACCTCCCCGACGGCGCAGTCGTGGAGACGAACGCCATGATCACCGGCGACGACATCTCGCCCATCACCGCGGGCACGCTCCCGCGCCAGGTCCGCAGCATGGTCACGCGGACGATCCACAACCAGGAGACGCTGATAGAGGCCGGGTTCGCCGGCGATCTCGACCTGGCTTTCCAGGCGTTCCTCAACGAACCGCTCGTGACGATCCAGCGCGACGAGGCGGCCGACCTGTTCACCGAACTCGTCACGCTCGAACGCGACTACTTCCAGGACTACGACCTGGAGGGTGCGACGGTTCTCGACGACTGAGACGAGCGAGACGACTGTAACAACCGGTGTGTTAGTTTAACACTGATTTTGAGGAGTCTCAGTGTTGAAGAAACAGGATCTGGAGACCGCACCGCCCTCGACGTAGCGCGATGAAAGCCCTCGGGCCGCTCGCTCACGGGTCACTGCGTTCCCCGTTCGCATCGAGGCCTCCCTGCTCGCGGGTCACGCTGTTCCCCGCTCGCTCTTGGAGGCGCTCCTCCGTCGCGTCTCCCACCGGTCGGCCTCGCTCTCGCGGTCGCTGAGCGGGATATTCTCGCTCGAACAACAACACCGCACCGCGCTCGCGAGAATAGGGCCCGCGCAGGCGACGCTCCTCGCTTCGCTCGGCGCCAGTTCCGGGAGAGCAAGCTCTCCCGACGTCCCGTTCGCTTCGCTCACGGGACCGGCCCTCGCCCTTTCAGTCCACCAGGAAAATCACGTTTCACAGGCCGTCTCGACGTGGAACGTTCGGTGGCTATCTCCACAAATACAGCTCCCTGGCGGACTGGAAGGGCGAGGCGGGGTCGCGCGAACGGAGTGAGCGGAGTCGCCTGAGCGGGCCACTATCCGCGCGGACGGTGCTGAGAGCGCGGATATCCCGCTCAGCGGCCGCGAGAGCGAGGCCGACCGAAGGGAGGCCTCGATGCGAACGGGGAACGCAGTGACCCGTGAGCGAGTCCGCCGAGGGCTTCCATCTCACGAGCACGACGGCGGTTGCGGAAGTTGCGCCGATTCGACGTTGACACACCCGGATTCGAACATCGTCTGAGCGGTCTCCCGGCGGTCAATCTTATCGATAATCACTCGTCCGCGGACACGAGATCGAGGCCGGCGCGCGGCGGGTCGTTCATGTCGACGCCGAGGAAGAAACTCGGGTGGGGTGGCTGATTGTACGCGACGTTCTGCCAGGCGAGCGCGAGTCGGTACTGCGGGTCGTGCAGGAGCGTCGGGATCCGGTGGTCGGTCTCGTGGGGCGTGGCGTACAGCCGTAGCGCCTCGCTGTCGGGCTCTCGCCAGATGACTTCCTCGCGCCAGTCGCCGAGCAGGTCGCCCGAGAGACACGGGTTGCCCTTCGTCCAGTTGTTCGAGCGGGTCCCCTCGAACGTCTTCAGCCGCTCCAGTTCACCGGCGTCGGGGTCCCAGCGCTCGATGTTGCCGATGCCGACGCCGTCGCCTTCCCAGTCGTGGTCGAGCAGTTCCCGGCGCAGGTCGCCCGTCCACCAGATAGCGGAGTTGTAGGACTGGGGCGTCTCGCCGATGCGCTCGCCGTCTGCGGTCCAGAGTCCGACGCCTGCGGGCGCCCACGCCTCGGCACCGTCGTGTCCCGGGTCGATGTCCGCGACCATGCCGCGGCCGGTGTCCGTGCCGGTGTACTCGCCCCAGATCAGTTCGCCCGTGCCGGCCTCGCGCATCGAGGCGCCGTGTGGCGCGTTCTCCGGCTCGTGGACCTGGTACACCTCGAGTCCCTCGCGGTCGGGCAGGAAGTCGCCACAGTGGAGCGCGTCGCCGTGCATCCAGCCCGTCGAGTAGAGTCCGGTGCCGTCGTGGTCGATGACGCAGGCGCCGTAGACGATCTCGTCCCTGCCGTCACCGTCCACGTCCGCGACGCTCAGCTGGTGGTTACCCTGGCCTTCGTACTCCTCGTTGCCCTCCGTGCTGTCGAAGACCCACCGCTGGGTCAACTCGCCGTCGCGGAAATCGTAGGCCGCCAGCATCGTCTTCTCGTAGTAGCCACGGGCGTTGACGATGCTCGGGCGCTCGCCGTCGAGGTAGGCGACACAGGCCAGAAAGCGGTCCGACCGGTTCCCGTAGTCGTCGCCCCAGTCGGAGACGTCGCCGCGAGCCGGCTCGTAGTCGACCGTCGTCAGCGCCGCCCCGGTCTCGCCGTCGAAGACGGTGAAGTATTCGGGCCCCTCCAGGATGCGCCCCGTCTCGTTGCGGTAGTCGGCGTCGGGGTCGCCGATGACCGTCCCCTCGCCGTCGACAGTGCCATCGCCCGTGCGGACCGCCATCTCCGCTCTCCCGTCGCCGTCGAAGTCGTAGACGAGAAACTGCGCGTAGTGGGCTCCCGCACGGACGTTCGGACCGAGTTCCACCCGCCACAGGTGGGTGCCGTCCAGCCGGTAGGCGTCGAAGATCGTCTGGTTCGTGTACCCCTCGTGGGCGTTGTCCTTGGCGTTCTCCGGCGACCACTTGAGCACGATATCGAGACTCCCGTCGCCCGTCAAATCGCCGACGCTCGCGTCGTTGGCGTGGTAGACGACCGTCGAGTCGTCGCCGGGGGCTGCGGCCTCGACTGGACCCGGCCGATTCAGCGGGATCCGTTTGTACTGCTGCTCCCACGCGTCGACGGGGTCGGACCGCGATTCGTCCTCCCCATCCACACGCTCGACCGCGTAGGCCGCGCCAGGCTCGCCGTCGGGGTCGAGGTAGTTCGTGCTCGCTGTCACCGGCTCGTCCGTCACGCGTTCGCCGTCACGGTAGACGTCGAAGGCGGCATCGGCTGGCTCGGTGCCGAACAGCCGCCACCGGACGAGGACGCCGCCGTCTGCGGGTACCGCCACGACGCCACGGTCCAGCGCTTCCATCCAGCGCGGTCCCGTGTCGTCGTCCGGGACGTCGGTGTCGATGTCGGTGCCACCGTCGGTCGCGACCTCGCCGCCGTCGTCAGGGTCGGTTCCAGCACCGTCGTCCGCGGCGGGAGCGACGGAGTCCGACGTGTCTGTTCCGCTGCTATCGTCACCGGTACAGCCGGCGAGCAGGAGCGTGCCCGAAGCGACGCCACCGAGGACCGCCCGGCGGTTGACGCTGTCGAGTATCGACTGGAAAGTCACTGTCGCTCTCATCCCTTACGCTCCAGTATCGGAGTCACGTCAAAAAGGTTCGGTCGGGGGCGTAGACTGCCGATTCTCACGCCGACGGCGGCGGGTCGAGCGGGAGACAGACGTTCCGTGCGTCGGCTGGCCACTTCGCGTGGGACGCCAGGTCGGCCGGTCCGTCGGCGGCCGCCCGGTCCTCCTCCGAGTACTCCATCACGGCGAGAGCGAGATGTGTCGGGGTCCCGTCCTCGACGAGCACCTGCGCGCGCTCGACGTTCGGGAACGACGTCTCGGTGCCGTCGTCCCAGCGAACACGGAGGTCACGGTCGCCGCCGGTCGCGTGCGGGTAGGCCGCCGGCGGGTCGCTCACGGTCCAGTCGACGCCGTCCGGAGAGGTGGCGTGGAAACCGGCGTAGCTGTCGACGTAGCCGCCGTGCTCGTGGTGGGCGCTCATGTCCTTGGCGACCAGCTGGAACCCGCCAGTGGGGTCCTTCCAGACGGCGTGGTCCTCCAGCGGTGCGAGGACGTGCTCGGCGACCAGGTCGTAGCCGTCGAGGTCCGACCAGTGGTCCGCCCTGTAGACGCTTAGTTCGAAGTCGCCGTCTCTGACGAACACCGTCACACCGCCGTCGTCGTCGACGACCGGTACGGCGTTCGTCTCGCCGTCGATCACGGGACCGTGTTTCTCCCACGGGCCGTCGGGGGCGGGAGCGCTCGCGAGCCCGACGGCACTCCGGTCGCGGTCGACGCCGTGGGGGTCGTCGGGCGTCGGTCGCGGCCCGTCGTAGTGACAACCGTAGTAGTAGAGGAGGTAGCGGTCACCCGCACGGACGACGGACGGGTTGTGCGACATCCGGTCCCAGTCGCCCGACTCGCCCGGCGAGACGACCTCCTCGACGAACTCGAATGGACCTTCGGGTGTCGATGCGATTCCTCGTACGATGTGGGAGTTCGACGTCCATCCCGGCGAGAAGGGGATCTCCTTCGACCAGCGGGAGGCGAAGGCGTGATAGTCGCCGTCGTCGCCGGGGACGACCGACGTGCCCCAGATCCACCAGTCGTCCATCGCGAACCCGCCGTCGCGCGGCGCGGGCCGGAGTCGCTCCACGAACGCGTGGCTGTTTCCTGACACAGGGTAGTGCTCAACCGGTCCCGGCATAATCGCTTCGGTGGTTAGAGGACGATAGATGGTAGAAGACAGTGGATTCGTCGACAGCACCGCACTCGACGTGGTGCGATGAAAGCCCTCGGGCCGCTGGCGGTCGCTCAGCGACATATCCGCGCGAGCGGTGCTGAGAGCGCAGATAGGGGTCGCTGAGGCGACTCCGCTCACTTCGTTCGCCGGAAGACTCGCTCCGCTCGACTTCCGAGCCCTCGCTCACTCTGTTCGCGAGGACGCCGCCACCGGCGCTCGCGCTTGCCTGGTCGCCTGAGCGGGCACTATTCTCGCAAGTGCGGCGCGGTGCGGGTGTCCGAGCGAGAATATCCCGCTCAGCGACCGCGAGAGCGAGGCCGACCGAAGGGAGGCCTCGATGCGAACGGGGAACGCAGTGACCCGTGAGCGAGCGTGCCGAGGGCTTTCATCCCACGAGCACGAGAGCGGTCACGAACCGAGAAAATAGAACAGCGGGAGAGAATTTAGCGCAACGCGAGCACGTCGGCCATCGCGTCGTCGGGGTCGCCCGTGGGCGAGAACTCACAGCCGACGTAGCCGTCGTAGCCCGCGTCGTCGAGCGCGGCGAAGACGTTCCCGTAGTTCAGTTCGCCGCTCCCGGGTTCGTGGCGTCCCGGCACGTCGGCGATGTGAACGTGGCCGATCCGGTCGACGTTCTCGGTGATCGTCTCGATGATGTTGCCCTCCGTGACCTGCTGGTGGTAGACGTCGTAGAGGAGTTTCACGCTCGGCGACCCCACCTCGTCGACGATCTCGAGCCCCTCCTCGGCGTGGGTCAGGAAGTATCCGGGGTGGTCGACCTCGGTGTTGAGCGGTTCGAGCACGAGCGTCACGCCCGCGTCTTCGGCGTCGGACGCGACCCGCGAGAGCACGTCGACGATGTTCTCGTGCTGTGGCTCCCGATCCAGTCCGTCCTGGTCGGGTCCGGTCGTGACGATGAGCGTCGGAATCTCGCGTTGCTCGGCCATCGCGATGGACTCGCGGATCGTCTCGACCGCGTCGTCGGCCTCGTCGGGGTCGGTCAGCGTCCCGCCGGCGACAGCGCCGATCACGGGGATCCCCGCCTCGTCCGCGGCGTCCTCGATGGCGTCGAGGTCCTTCTCGCGCCAGCCCCAGAACTCGACGGCGTCGGCACCCGCGTCGGCGGCGCGACCGAGACGCGCTTCGAAGGGCTCGTCGTCGTAGACCATCTCGACACAGACGGAGATGTCGACCATCTACTCGCCCTCCGCGTCGTCCGCGCGCGGTTCGGGATTCAACTCGCCGGACTCGACCATCTCCTCCAGGGGGTTGCCCTCGATATCGAGCGGGAGGTCGACGCGGCTCCGTTGCCGGGCTGACTCCCAGGTTCCGAATATTATCTCGGTCGCCTTGAGCGCGTTCGCGGCACTCAGTTCGGGCTCTTCGCCGGCTTCCAGACAGCGGACGTTCTCGGCGATAGCGCGGTCGACGAATTCCCAGTCGTGGAGGCCGTCCTCCGTCTCGACGGGCTCCCACTCGCCGTCGGTCCGGATCCGGAGCGCGGGGGGCTCTTCGTCCTCGTCTTCGTCGCCGTGCGGGCCGACTTCGATCGTCCCCTCGGTACCGACGAGGCGGTTGTGACAGGCAAAGGCCGCCGCGGGACCGCCTTCGCCGGTCGCGTCGACGCCGCCGATCCCGTGGACGCCGTTCTCGTACTCCCACTGGACCATCGCCTGGTTCTCGTTGTGCGTGCCGAACAGGACGTTCTCCTCCGTGTAGTGGACCTGTCCCATGACCCACTCGGCGCGCGCCTCGTCCGCGAAGTAGTTACAGAGGTCGAGCGAGTGACTCCCGTAGTCGAAGATACCCACGGGCGCGGCGAACTCCACGCGTTCGAGGTCGCCGATCGCGCCGTCGTCGAGCAACTCCTTGGCCGTGCGGACGGCGTCGCTGAAACGGCGCTGGTGGTTGAACGTCACCTGTACGTCGTGCTCGTCGGCGGCCTCGACCATGCGCTTCGCACCGCCGAAGGTGTCGTCCATCGGCTTCTCGCAGTGGACCGCCTCCACCGCACCGTGCTCGACGCAGTCGACGACGATGTCGGCGTGGATGGCTGGCGGGACGCACACCGAGACGATCTCCGGCTCGACCGCGTCGAGCAGCTCGCCGTAGTCCTCGAAGATACTGTCCTCGGCCAGACCGAACTCGTCGGCGAACGCCTCGGCGTTCTCACGGACGATGTCCGCACAGGCGACCAGGTCGCAGTCGCCGTGGTTCTCGTAGCCCGCGGCGTGGTGGTACGCCATCGCGTACCCGTCGCGGCCGGGGTCGTCTGGCTCCGCACCGGTACCTATCACTGCTACGCTGTAGGCCATATCCGCTCGTACACTCGGACCGATAAAATAGTTCGTGACTGCGACGGGGAACCAGGTGACTGTGGCGGAGAACTGGTGACGCTCCGTGAGCGGGCGTGATTCCGGTCAGGTGTTGTCTTCGAGGACGCGGATGTCGTCGAGGAGGCCCGTGCCGCGCGTGCCGACGCCACCCTCGGTGTACTGCGTGTCGAACTCGGTCGTCCGGCGCGCCACCTCCTCGCCGTCGGGGTCGTTCAGCGTGATGGTGATCTCGTCCTGGGCCCAGTCGACGACGACCTCGTAGAACGCGTTCGGGGTGGTCGCACCCAGCGACGCCTCGAACTGGCGGCTGCCCTCCCGCGACCAGAACTGGAAGCGCCAGTCGTCCTCACCGCTTTTCCACATCCTGACGAAGTGGAACGGGAACGAGGAGTCGGCGTCGAGCGACTTCGCGCCCCCGAAGGCTAGACAGGCGTTCTGTGCCTCGTCGGTCCAGCCGATCTTCGCGGAGAACTTCGTCCCCGCCGCGGGCATCCGGTCGAGGTCCGAGGCGAGCAACTTCGTGTTCTCACCACCGGTTCCTTCGAGCCGGTAACTCCCCGAGGGGACGGGGGTGGTCTGGTTGACGGTGTAGTCGCCCGTCGCCCCCTCGTACTCGTCGATGTTGCCGTCCTCGAAGTCGTCGACGACGCCCGGACTGGTGTCGTACTCCCAGGAGACGTCGCTCCCGCCGTCACCACCGTCGCCGTCGCCGCCGTCGCCCCCGCCGCTCTGTGGGGTGCGACCGATGTTCGCCTGCGGGCGGTCGACGATGTAGTCGAGATCGACGTCTTCACCGGGGTCTGCGACCCACTCGACGACGAAGTCCCACTGGTCGCCGGTCCACTCGAAGTGGTGGTCGTAGGCGAACGCGCCACCGGGGGCCGCGACCGGTTTCGCCCGGAGGTCGAGCGTCACGCCGCCCTGCTCGGTGACGCCCTCGACGCGGGCCGCGGGGCTCGCACCCGACGTGAGCGTGACCGTGCCGTGGTCGACGCCGCCTGCGAGGTTGTCGCGGACCACGGTGCCGGGGGCGAAGAGACTCATGTTCGCCTCCGTCCCGGCGTCGCGGAGGTCGTTGTCGACGAAGCGGTTGTTGGCCGTCTCCGGACCCGTCTCGTAGATGCCGTAGGTCTGGGTCTTCTCGTCCTGGGTGTCGACGACGCGGACGTTGCTGACCGAGACGCCCTCGGCAGGTTTGTGGCGTTCGGAACTCCGGGAGTCGACGCGGATCGCCTCGCCCTGGCAGTTCTTGACGACGCCGCCCTGGACGCTGAAACGCTGGCAGTCCTGGATCAGTATGCCGTGGGCGTCGGTGTGGCGGATGTTCACCTCGCCGATCGTGATGTCAGAGCACCCGGAGACGCCGAAGACGCCCCTCGCACCGCCGTTGGCGACGACCTGGCCGCAGGTCACGTCGTGAGCGCCGTTTGCGACGCGGAACGTGGCGTAGCCGCCGCCGACGTCCACGTCCTTGCCGACGACCGCGCCGACGGTCGTGTCGGTCGTGTCGTTCAGCAGAACGCCACAGAAGTTGGGGTTGTTGGCGACGACCTCGCCGACCTGTAGGCGGTCGACGGCGTAGGTCTCGAAGGCGTGACCGACCGTGTTCTCGATGTACGCGGTGTCGACCTGAATGTCCGTCGAACGGACCGTGTCTGCCCCGCGGCCTTCGGCGAACCCGTCGATTCGGACGCCGCCGCCCGTCTCGTCGATGATGCTGTCTTCCGGGGTTCGGATGTCGATGTGACCGAAGCGAACGTTCGAGACGCTCCGGAACCAGACCGCAGACCGGAAGTTGCCGATGGCCGTGAACCGCGGGATCTCGATCTCCTCGGCGTTCAGGGCACGGATCGGTCGGACCAGTGCCTCGCCCTCGTCCTCGACGTGGATGGTCCCCCGGAAATCGACGATCGTGTAGCTCGGAATGTCGATGGCGAGTACGTCGCCGTCCCACTCGTGGGGTCCCATCGTCCCCGAACAGGCGACGACGACTTTCTCCTTCGTGGTGCGGTCGTCGGTGAGGCTGTCGATCGCCGCCTGCACGGCCTCGGTGAAGTTCTCGCCGCTGTAGACCGTCTCCTCGACGCCGTCGGCGTTGTACGTCCCGTCGGGCGCCTGCCAGACGAGCACGTCGGCGTCCCGCGCCGCGGTCCGTACGTTCCCGAGCGTCGCCGCGTTCGCGTCGAACTCCCCGACGTTTCGCAGGTCGTGGTCCTGCGCGTCGACGTGCTGGTTCCACTTGCGGGTCGGTGAGTTGCCGTTCCCTCCGCCCTCGTCTCCGTCGTCCTCCTGTGCAACTGCGGTCCCACTCGCCCCCGCGAGGGTCCCGACGCCCAGCATCGCCATCGCCGCCCGCCGTGTCATCGTCAACCCGCTGCTCGCGTCGCTGTTCCGTGTGTCGTGGCTATCGCTGTCACGCATCACATCAGTTCGCTCGAATACCACCACTTTATATTTATTGAATAATTTCGTAAATATTCGGCGTATTGTCGGTCTATTTGTCACATATCGGCTATCGTATTCCCAGATACTAGTTGTTCACGTGTCACTCGTTTTCTGGTTCGGGTCGAACCACGTCTGGGCGGGTGACGGAGACGAGCAACACGTCTATGAGGTGGGGCGGAGTGGACGGGGTATGGGCGCAGTTAGCTACGAGTACGACGGCGAGACAGTGGTCGTGACCGGAGGAAGTTCAGGGATCGGTCGGGCGGTCGCACGCCGATTCGGCGCGGCAGGGGCGACAGTCGTCGTCGCGGACGTGCGTGCAGCGCCGAAGGAAGCCGAACGGCCGACCCACGAGGCGATCGAAGACGAGGGTGGGCACGCCGAGTTCGTCGAGACGGACGTGTCCGACCCCGAGGCGGTCGAGAGCGTCGTCGCGGCGGCCCGCGAGTTCGGCGGCGTCGACGTGATGGTCAACAACGCGGGGATCTACCGCGGTGTCCCGCTGGTCGACGCGGACGCCGGGACGTTCGACCAGGTGTACGGCGTCAACGTCCGCGGCGTCTTCGCGGGGATGCAGGCGGCGGCCCGCGACATGATCGACCGGGACGAACCGGGGTCGATCGTCAACACCGCGTCGATCAGCTCAGAGTTCGCACAGGCGGAACACGCGATGTACGACGCCTCGAAGGGGGCAGTGATGATGCTCACGCGCGTCGGCGCACTCGAACTCGCGGAACAGGACGTCCGCGTCAATGCCGTCGCGCCCGGCGCGATCGACACCGGGATCGGGTCCGACGACGCCACGGACTCCGAGACCGACCTCGACGCCGTGTCGAAGTCGTGGCCGATGCGCCGGTCGGCGTCACCCGAGGAGGTGGCCGGCGCGTACCTGTTCCTCGCCAGCGACGACGCATCGTTCGTGACTGGCCACCTCCTGTACGTCGACGGCGGCTACCAGATCGTCTGATAGTGAGTATTGTAGATTATTTCCAGATAGCGCCGACCCCGGTGCCGGCGCGTACCGGTAAATCGCTACAATAATCACTATGAGTCGGGCCAGTGCAGGACCTCGCCACGGGGGAGCGACGGCACGGCTGCAGACCGGGTGCGATGCGGCAATATTGAAATGGTGGCACCGAGAACCAGGAAACGATGCCAGCCGACCAGCCGAACGTCCTCGTCGTGATGACGGACCAGCAGCGCTTCGACACGATCGCCGCACTCGGCCACGATCACGTCGACACGCCGAACATGGACCGACTCGTCGACCGCGGTGTCTCCTGTACGAACGCCTACAGCAGCGCGCCGATCTGCGTCCCGGCACGCCACAACGTCCGGACGGGCTGTGAGCCGATCGCGACGGGCTACCTCGGCAACGACAAGCGCCCCGCCGAGCACCTCGAAACCGAACACGGCCCCTTCCTCGCTCGCGCGATGCGGAACCGTGGCTACCGGACCTTCGGGATCGGGAAGTTCCACGCTCACCCCGGCGACATCGATCTCGGCTACGACCGACAGCTCACCGGGAGCGACTACGCCGCCGAACTCGATGCCGAAGCTGGCGCCGACACCGGTCGACTGGCCGCGATGAACTTCCTCCCCCAATCCTGCGCGCTCGACCCCGAAGACCGCAAGATGTCGTGGATCGCCGACGAGGCGACCGCCGAGATCGAGCGCGACACCGACGATCCGTTCTTCGGTTTCGTCTCCTTCTCGAAACCTCACCCCGCGTGGAACCCCTCGGCGCCGTTCGACGACTACTACGACCCCGACGACATGCCCGACCCGCTCCGGGAAGACCGCGCCGTCGACCACGTCGACGAGAAGATCCCCGCACAGAACTACCACTTCTGGCGCTCTCGTGACGACGACACCGGCGAGCACACGATCCGGATCGCACGGTCACACTACTACGGCCTCGTGACGCAACTCGACCGCGAGATCGGCCGCGTGCTCGACGCGGTGGAGGCCCGCGACGACGCCGACAACACGCTGATCTGTTTCGTCTCCGACCACGGCGAACTGCTCGGCGACCACCACGGCTGGGGGAAGACTTCCTTCTTCGAGCAGTCCGCACGCGTCCCCTTCCTCGTCAGTTGGCCCGACCGACTCCCCGCGGGCGAGACCTACGACGGCCTCGTCTCGCTGACCGACGTGTTCGGTATCGCCACGACCGCAGCGGGCGATCCGGAACTCCGCGACGGGACGGACGTACTCGGAGCGATCACCGGCGAGAGCGAGGGACGCGAGCGGCTGTTCGGCTACCACGAGACGCCCCGCGAGACACGCCTGTTCTCGCTCCCGCACAACCTCACGGTGATGGTCCGCGAGGGCGACTGGAAGTACGTCTACTGCGTGAACGGCGGCCGCGAACAACTGTTCGACCTCGAGGAAGATCCCCGGGAGACGGTCGATCTCACCGACGAGAAACCCACTGTCGTCGATGGCCTCCGCGACGCCGCCGTCGAGCGACTCCGCGAACAGGGGGCCACCGAGTACCTCGACGGCGACGACCTGCTGTCGATCCCCTTCGAGCAGCTGGAGATGGGTCGCTACCATCCCGGTACGTACGGGCCGCCCGAGACGAACTGACTCACCGAAAACGGACTGCAGCGGTCACCACACCGCGTCGCGATTTTCTCGCTCTAGCCGTGCCGCTCGAAGCTGTAGGTCCCCGCCCCGACTTCGACGACGACACCGTCCGCCGTGACTGTGCCCGACTCGACTCCATCGGGAAGCGTTGCACCGTCACCGAGGACCGAGGTTTCGTCCACGGTCACGTCGTCGGGCTGGCCATCGCCGGACACCCTGACGGTCGCTGTCGCGTTCCACGGGACGGTCACGTCGAGTTCGAACCGGCCAGCGTGGCGTTCCCAGTCGACGACGACCGGGCCGCGTTCGGTCGGGACCCGGCCGTTCGCGCGGTCCAGTCCCTCTGCAGGGGGTGCGATCTCCAGCGTCGCGGCGCCTGGGTCGGTGACACTGACGCCCAGCAACGTGCGCTGGATGGCGCCCAGGACCGTCGCACCCATGGCGTGTGACTCGCTGCGGTTGTGGCGCTCGTCGGCGGGTTCGAGCGTGCGGCAGTGCCAGCTCTCCCAGACGAAGGTGCCGTCCTCGGCGAGGATGTTCGCCCAGCCGTCGTCGTCCGGGTCGGTCACCAGGTCGACGAGCGCGTCGGGTCTGTCGGCCCGCTCCAGCGCGTCGAGCAGCCACCGGACCATCATCGGCCCCATCCGCATCCCGTCGGCGGCGACGCGGTCGGCGACTGCCTCGGTGTGTTCGTCGGGCACCAGGCCTGTGGCCAGCGGGAGCGCGTTGGCGTGCTGAGAGCTGTGGTCGCTCGTCTCGACGGCAGCGCCGGCCCGGTCGGATTCCGCCGCGTCGCCGGCCCGGTCGGATTCCGCGGTGTCGGCCGCCTCCTCATCCGCCGGGGCTGCACCGTCGACGTAGCGGGCACCGTCGCGCAGGTGCTCGTCGACGGCCGCTTCGATCGTCTCGCGGTTCTCGTCGTAGTAGGCCCGTTCCGCATCCGGCCGGTCGAGTTCGGTGGCTATCTCGCTCGTAGCCGCGAGCGACGCCGCACAGAGGACGTTCACGGTGGTCCGCGCCGGCCACTCACGGTCGTAGTCGTAGCGCATCTCCGGCGGCCAGTCGACGATCCCTTCGTGGTAGGGCCCGCCCACACCGCCCGAGAGGCGTGTCACGAGTCCGGTCTCCTCGTCGACGTGCTCGGCGACGTAATCGGCGACGGCGCGAACGACCGGGTACGCGCGTTCGAGGGTCCGGCGGTCGTCGCTCTCGCGGTAGTACTCGGTCAGCCACAGCGGGAACGTGACCGTGAAATCCGGGATGTCGCGCTTGCCGTCGCCGTTGGGATACACCGCGTTGAGCCGCCCCTCGGGCGCCCAGTAGCGGTAGTGCGAGCGCAGGAACTCCCGGATCGACTGGCGACTGAGTCGTCGCTCACCGAACGCGCGCGTGGTCACCGCCGACGCGTTGAACGAGTCCGCGAGGAACTGCCCCTTCTCGCGGGTCGGCGTGTCGATGAACTGTTCCTGTGAGCCGTAGCGCGCCGAGTGACGCGCCAGGTCGAAGACGGCCTCGACGGTGTCGTCGTCGCACTCGAACGCGGCCGCGTCGACCTCGGGCACCTCGTTGTGTCGCGCGACGAGTTCGATCTGCTCGGGGCCGAGGTCCTCGCCCGGGTCGTCGATCTGGAGGTAGCGGATCCCGAGGTAGTTGAACGGCCGGAACGCCTGCTGGCCGTCCCGCTGGACGTACCGGTAGGCCATGTCGGTCCACTGGGTTCCTTCGGTGTCGTCGACGGTCCCGCCCTCGGTCAGGCGATAGCCCGCCAGGAAGTCGACGCGGTGGCCGTCGCTCCCGTCGGCGAACGTGATTTCGGGGACGCCGGCGTACACCTTCCCGAAGTCGACGACGTAGGTGTCCTCGTCGAGTCGCTCGACAGATTCGGGAGCGACGCGGTGACGGACGACCTCGCGGTCCTGGGCGATCAGTCGCTCCCAGGGGTCGGCCGGGTGCTCGCCGACGACCGCGACCGGCTCCCACCGGTCGTCGTCGAATCCCGGTTCGGCCCACCCCTCGGGTGCGACGCGTCCGTCTATCGTCTCGACCGGCTCGGCGATCTCGGCGTTCCGGAGCGGTGCGTCCATCCACTCGGCCGGGCGAGTCCGCCACTCGTCGTCCGTGACGACGACCCGCTCGCGGCCGTCGGCAAACTCGACGACGATCTGGGCGATAAATCCCGGTTCGGCCTCGGGCCGGCCCTGACCCTCGCCGTTCCAGTTGTAGAGCGCGCCGACGGCGTTGTCCCCTTCAGAGAGCGCGTCGTCCAGTTCGACCGTCTTGTAGTACTGGAAGTCGGGATAGGAGTACGACTGGCCGCGGTCGACCGTCTCGCCGTTGGCCGACAGCGCGTACTGGTGGCTGGCGGAGACGTACGCGCGAGCACGGACCACCTCGCCGTCGAGCGCGAAGTCGCGGCGGACGTAGGAGAACTCGCCGCGCTCGAACTCGTCGGTCGGCCGGCGGATCCACGAGGCAGTCCAGTCCTCGGGATCGAGCAGGCCCATCTCCCAGGAGGCGGGTTCGCTCCACGAGCTCGCCTCGCCGCGGTCGTCCCAGACGCGGACGGTCCAGTGATACGATTCGCCCGCGGCCAGCTCCGGCCCCTCGTACCGGACCGCAGGGCGTTCGCTCCGCCGCTTTCCGGTGTCCCAGATATCGGCGCCCTCGGGCGTGAGTCTCCCGGGGTTCGTGGCGACGAGCACGCGAAAGGCAGTCTGGCCCGCTCCGCGGCGGTCTGTCGAGAGTTGCCAGCGCAGGGTTGGCTCGGGGTCGTCTATTCCGACCGGGTCGACGGCGTATGACGTACGCAGTCCTGTCGGTGGGCTCGTGTCGGTCATGGCTCGGAGTTTTCCTCGGCGGGTTATAAAATCGGCGGGTGGCGGGCCGTCTGTTTCGCTCGGTCGACCTCGGCTGATCCGGTTTGAGGCGTGTCGTAGAACCGTTCAGAGAGTGGTGTGGGGGCGACAGTCGTTGCGGGGTGATTCGTGGTCGAGGAACCGCCTTCCGCAGACAGCACCGCCCTCGTTCGTGGGCGTTGAAAGCCCTCGGGCCGCTGGCGGTCGCTGAGCGGGATATTCTCGCTCGGACAACCGCACAGCACCGCACTCGCTCGAATAGAGCCCGCTCAGGCGACTCCGGTCGCTCCGCTCCCCGCCAGCGACCCTCGCCCTTTCAGTCCGCCAGGGACGATATGTGTCGCAGAGGCTGTTCCGACGTGGAAGGTTGGGTAGCCGACCCCGCAGAATTCTTCCTGGCGGACTGGAAGGGCGAGGCGGGCTCGCGCGAGCGAAGCGAGTGTAGTCGCCTGAGCGACCCCTATCCGCGCGGGCGGTGCAGAGAGCGCGGATATGTCGCCCAGCGACCGCGAGCGCGCCGAGGGCTTCCATCTCACGATCGTGAGTGCGGTTACGACGATCGAGACTGCGGTCACGACACCTCGAACAACACGAATTGCTACCTCTACACCCCTTCTTCACCGTTCACGGATGACAAAAGCAGGTTCGAGAAAGATACTACGACACGCTATCGATCAGTCGAACGCGGGGACGACTTCCTCGCCGAACAGGCGGATCTGGTCCTCGACGAGGTCCTTGGGCATCCCGGAGTGGTGGAACCGCAGGGTGAGTTCGTCGAGGGCGAAGCGGTCCTGCATGTCCTCGATCTGTTCGATAATCTGCTCGGGCGTGCCGTAGATGAAGCGGTCATCGGCGAGTTCCTCGAAGTCCTCGACGCTGTCGGCGGTCATCAGCGGGTGGGAGAACTCGCCGCCGTACTCGTCGACGTAGGTGGTGTGGAGGTACTCCTTGCGTTCCATGACTTCCGCCTCGGTCTCGGCGATGACCGCCTCGCGCATGAGCGGGTGGGACATCGACTCCCAGTCCTGGTCGGTCCGCTCGACGTGCTCGCGCTGTTTCTCCTTCCGGACTTCGACGGCTTCGAGGTCCGCCACGACACCGGGCACCCACGCGTCGGAGAATTTGACCGAGCGGGCGATCTGCTTGTCGCCCCAGCCGCCGATCCACAGCGGTGGTCGGGGTTGCTGGGCCGTCTTCGGGAGCGGCTGCCAGTCCTCGACCTCGAAGAACGGACACTCGTAGGTGATCGGCTCCTCGCTGGAGAGGAACTCGTCTATGAAGCGGATACCCTCGATCATGCGACCCGCTCGTTCGTCCATCGGGACGCCGAAAGCCTCGAACTCCTTCTCGACGTAGCCCAGTCCGACCCCGAGCGTGAGACGACCGCCGGAGATGTTGTCGAGCATGGCCGCCCGCTGGGCGACGTGGAGCGGATGGTACAGCGGCAGGATCAGGACCGACGTCACGAGTTCCAGGTCCTCGGTGCCCTCGGCGATGCTCGTGAGTCGCGTCAGCGGCGAGGGCCAGTAGTTGTCACCCTCGGTGGCCTGGTGATCGTTCACCCAGCACGTCTCGAAGCCGACGTCCTCTGCGACCTGACACTGTTCGACGACACCCTCCCAGGTGTCACCGCCCTCTATCGGGAAAATTCCGAACTTCATCGTGGTTCGTCCGTCTCTGTGTCCGGTACTCACTTACGTATTACGAGACCCGTCGGTCCTGCAACCAGAATCCCGGGCCGCGGCGGGTGATGCTGGTGCGCACGATACCGGCCGGGTCGCACGATACCGGCCGGGTCGCACGATACCGGTCGGGCCGCACGACACCGGCCGGGCCGCACGATACCGGTCGGGCCGCACGATACCGGTCGGGCCGCACGACACCGGCACGGTCCAGGAACACGCCACCGCGACGCGAAGATTGATTATCGCGACCGAGAGAAGCCCGGGTAGCGTGGTGACACTCTCGGAGGCACGTCGACAGCGGGTCGTCCTGGCGCTGGTCGCGGTCAGTCGCATCACCGCGGGCGCGCTGTTCGGCACGGCGATCACCGTCTATCTCGGCCGGTCGGCGTCGCCGTTCGTCCTGACGCTCTCGTTCGCCATCTACTCGCTCGGCCTCCTGCTGTTCGCGCCTGTGTGGGGCGTCGTCGCCGACGTGACCGGACGGCGCAAGGCGGTGCTCGTCGTGACCGGACTCGGCGCGACGCTGGCGATCGCCCCGCTCGCAGTCACGCGCTCGGTCCCGCTCGAAATCGCTAGCCGCGGGCTCTACGCCGTGTTCGTCACCGGCTTCGGGTCGGTCGTACTGACGATCGTCAGCGAACTCGGCGGCGACGCCGACCGCGGGCGCTCGATCGGTTTCTACACCAGCTTCCAGTCCGGCGGCGATATCGTGGGCCGCCTCCTCGGCGGCTACCTCCTCGGACTGCTCCTCCCGACGGAACTGTACGGCGTCGTCGTCGCCGTGAGTCTCGTGACGACCGTCTGTGCGGCGCTCGTGACTGACCCGACGACCGCGCGGGAGGGCGAACTCACCGCCCGGCGGCTCTGGGGTGACGTGCGGCGTCGCCTGTACCCGACCGGAGAACGCCGTGACCTGTTCCGGACGAACGGGCTTGGCTGGCTCTACGCCGGCCTCACACTGCGGAACATGACCCAGAAGGGTGTCTCGTCGGTACTCGCGGTCTATCTCGTCACCGACGTGGCGCTCTCGGAGTTCGTCATGGGTGCCGTCCTCGCCACCAGCCCGACGGTGCGCGTCGTCTCGATGTACGGGCTGGGGCGCCTCTCCGATGCGGTCGGGCGCAAGCGACTCATCGTGGCCGGGCTCTGTGGCGCCGGAGTACAGGCGCTCGTGCTCGTGGCCGCACTGGCACCCGCGACGGCGGCGGCACGGGCCGTCGTCAGCGGCGGGGCACTGGTCGTCCACGCGCTGACGTTCTCGGCGCTCACGGTGGGTGCGGTGGCGTTCATCGGCGACGTCTCACCCACCGACCGGGAGTCGGAACTGATGGGTTATCGGTCGACCGCTCGCGGCGTCGGTGGCGTGCTCGGTCCGCTCCTGGTCGGTGGGATTGCGACCGTCGCCGACTACGGGACCGCCTTCGCCGCCGTCAGCGCCCTCTCGTTCGTCGCGGCGGCACTCGTTGGCCGGCGACTCGTCGAGAGTCACGCGGGCGCGACAGGCGAGGGTGACCCTACCTCGGCCTGAGCGTTGAGACCGACCTCCATTCGACCAGTCTTCGATCCGAACCACCGCGCTCACCGTCACCGATACACCTACGGGGCCGCCGCCCGGGGCTGTAGTATGGCCGAACAGGGAGCGAGAGTGCCGTTGGCGGAGTATCTGGACGAGGAAGCACCGACAGACACGGCAGCCATGCAGGCCGCTATCGACGCGGCGGGCGACGGCGGTGGGGGGCGCGTCGTCGTCCCACCGGGCGAGTACGAGACCGGGACGGTCCGACTCCGGAGCGACGTGACACTCCACCTCGAAGCGGGAGCCACGGTCTTCGCCAGCCCGGACGAGGCCGACTACGCCGACGAGCGAGTCGGACCCGACGGTGAACGTCCCTTCCTCGTCGC